>Ga0181607_10001216_pt1 | contig 23139 bp, 26 predicted proteins | sample 041ome_9_FD_132420 | JGI IMG/M metagenome (GOLD analysis project Ga0181607, IMG submission 132420) | Coastal salt marsh microbial communities from the Groves Creek Marsh, Skidaway Island, Georgia - 041413US metaG (megahit assembly) | ecosystem: Environmental > Aquatic > Marine > Intertidal zone...
AGGATTAAAAACAATGTTAAAGAAAATGAAAAAGAATGTAATGGCATTATCAGTATCAACTCTTTTAGTAATCGGCGTAGTAGTATATCTTGTTCTACGAAAACGAAGTGAATCTTTTGATGGAGAAGTAGCAGAAGAAAAAACAGAAGAAAAAACAGAAGAAAAAACAGAAGAAAAACCAGATGAGAAACCAGTAGAAAAATCAGAACCAAAAATCATGGGTATGTCTGTAAGAACAGCAACAATTGTTTTAGTATCTGGTGTAATTGGATTATCACTTGCAATGGGAGTAATCTCTTTTTTAAATAATCGTGGATTTTAAATTTAATAATTTTATAAAAAGTTATAAATATTAAATAATACTTATTAATATATTATTATTTAATGAAAGTTGGTATTATTGTTTATCATTCAAATCTACAAGAATATATTTCAAAAGAGATATTAGAAAAATGTTTAAACAGTATTTTAAATCAAACTTTTTATATGTTTGATATAATTGAATTATGTTATGATTATGAAGATAATGGTTCAATTTTAGATGAAAGATTTAATAAATTCAAACAAATATACCAACATAAATTTTTAAAAAATCCAAATAATGCATTGAATTATTTATTAAATAAATGTTTTAATGAATTAAATTATAATATAATTTTCAATATTAATTTAGATGATTATTATGATATAAATAGATTTGCAATACAATTACAAAAAATAATTTATGAACAATATGATATAGTTTTTTCAAATTATTATCAAATAAAGAATAATTTAATTAATTATGTGAAACCATCATTTAAAGATAATCATGAAGACAGAACAGATGAACAAACATATTATAAAATTAAAATTCAACAAAATAAATTAAAATTCAATTTATCATCAATGGCAATAACAAAAAATGCTTGGAATAAAATAAAAGAGATTAAATATATTCCAACAATGGAATCATTATTATTATTAAAAGAATGTTATAAATACAAATTAGAAATTCATAATTGTACAGAACCATTAATGTATCATAGAATACATAGAACTCAATATACTAATAAATATAAAAGAATGATTTAATATAAAACAAGTCCATCATTTTAAATAATTTTTTAAAATGATAAATTACCATCCTCCATAAAATCCATATTCTTCTTGTTCTTCAAAATCAGAATCAGACATATCATAAAATTCTGTTTGTTCTTTAATAAGAATACAATAATTGCATTCCATATGTAATGTAACGATATCTAATATTTCAATTTGTTCATCTTCATCATATTTAAATTCATTTATTTTTCGATGTTCATTTTGATAATAACTTTTATTTGATTCATATTCATCATAAACACAAAATCTACATATTATATTATCACATACATCTCCGTGACAACATTCAATATGATTGAATGATATAAATGTAGATTCGCATAAACCACATTTTTGTATTAATGTTTTTGTAACGTATTTTAGTTCTTCCATAACTGCATTGTATTTCATTTGATGATGATATTTATAAATAATATCTTCAACTTCAACAGGTAATACTGGTAAAGTCATTATATTATTTATTCGTTATTATAAGTATAAGTGTTAGTTAATTCTTAAAATAAATGTTTTAATTATAAAGTATTATAAAATCAATTTTAATTTTAATAAATTATAAGTCCATAATAAATATTTCTTTTTTTAAAAAATTTATTCAAAACGATGTTCTGAAAATCTTCCATTCAATAAAAATTGAATTCCTCTTGTATTTATTTCTACTGGGTTTTTCTTTTCTGAAACCCATATTTTTAATATTGATTTATTTCTTTTTGGTACTAATGAAATACCAGTAATTGTATTTGACTTCTCTTTAGTCATTGCTAATGTTTCCCCGATTGCTCTTGATAATACATGAATAAATGTTTCATTTACTTCTTGTGCGGGGATAATATGTGAATATGAACCACCTCCTTTATTTGCTGGGTCTTCATATACTGGTTTAATATCATTTCTCATAAAGAAGAATGAGTGTCTTTTGAAATCATAAACTGTTCCAAAAAATACCCAAAAATCTTCAATTGTTGTAATTGTATATACTTTTTTATAAGACGCCAATGACCAATCAGTATCCCGAATATCATGAACATAAATTGTCCAATTTGTATTTAATTTATGTTCTTGTGGTTGTTGATTTTGGTAATTGTTCTGACGGTAATTATTATTTTGGTTGTTTCGATTATTATTATTGAAACGACCATTATTATTGTTAAAACGTCTGTTATTGTTGTTATAATTATTTCGCTTCTTCATAAAATGGTTGTTAGACATCTTTATAGTGTTTAGCGTATTAATTATATAATAGTTATAGATATATATAAAATCAATTTTAATTAAAATATCTATAAAACCCAAGTGTTATAATTTTCAAAAACTTTTGTTTCTTTTTCTTTCTCTTTATTTGTTTTAGTTGATTAATTTTTAATTGTTTTATCATATTTTTTCTTTGTTTATCATGTATTATTTTAATTTTTTCACATAATTCTTTTTTGATAATTTCTAATACTTTATTTTTATTTATCTTTTTAAATTCTCTATCTGTACGTTCATAAACATTAATTGGTGCCATTTCCATAATGATTTTTACAACATATTTCTCTTTAATTTTTGGTATTAATATTTCTTTTACTTCTTCTTTTTCTTTTTTTAATCCATTTGCTATTTTATTTTCTAATTCGATTTTGTATAATCTTTGACGTAATTTAATTAGGTGTGATTTTTGTATAATTAATTGTTCTTTATTCAATAATAAGAAATCAGTATGTAATGTAAAATTTAATATATATTCCTTCAAATCACTAAAATAATTTATTATTATTTCATATATTAATTTATTTTGCATAGATAGTAAATTTATTTTTATCAAATTATTTTTATCATTGAATAAATTACATACTAATATAGATTGAATTTCATCGTGTGATTTTAATTTAGAACTATTGTAATAAATATCTTGCATATATAATATCTTTAATAGTTTAGTTATAATTTGTTTATTTAAAATTAGAATTTCTTTTAAAATATCTTGATGTATTTGTAATAGTGACGAGTGTGGTCCTGTATTATTATTTATTTTTTGATATATACTTTTACTTTCTGTATATGTATTAAATCCAAAACCAAATCCTTCATCAAATCTTCCACCAATATTTCCAGGAGCAATATTAATAATGTTCATTTTTTAATTAATTTAATTTAATATATCAATTTTAATTAATTATATATTACTCTTTTTTACTATATCCATTTGTTGGTTGCATTTTTTTATTTTTTTATATTAATAAAAATAAAAATAATCATAAATTAATAAATAAAATCTTCAAGACCGATTAATAAATATTTTTTATAACTACTAATTATTTTGTATATCTTATCTAATGTTACACCAGAAATTTTGATTGTTTTAATAATTTTATCTTTATTAACATAATAATTTGAATATAAAGTAGATACTAAATATAATAAACCACCACAAACAGATGTATCATTTGCATTTGTTAATATTTTAATTTGATTACATCTATTACATAGAATATGAGTAATTTCCATCATTTCTTTAGTAAAATTCAAATTATTTGCATGAATATGGATATAATCATGAATACTTGTAGTAGGTTTATTAATTTGAATATTTTTATTTTTTTCAAGAACACTAAATTTATTTAATCCTTTAGTTACATCAGTAATTGAAATATTACATAATTTTGCAACTTCTACTTTTTGAATTGGTTTATTATTATTTTTACTAGAAATAATAAGACATGCAGCGATTAATGCTTTTCTTTTAACACCTCTAGTTAAAGAACCTTTTACATCATCTTTTTCACTAAGAGTTTTATAATACTTCTTAGTTTCTTCCTTAACATCGTGAGTGATATTAGTATTACTTAGAATTGAGTCAATATATTTGAAAACTGTTAATAAACTTCTTTCTTCAGAAGAAGGCATTTGATTCCATTTGTGAAGTCTATATAATGAAGAATATTTAGGACCAGCATAAGACATTTTAGTACCCATAGAAGAGATTGGTAATAAATGGTCAACTGGAATTCCACATCTAGTGGGGTCAGTTGATTTATTATCTGCAGCACCATAACATCTCCATTCAGCTTCTTCATTATTAATATTTTCAATAACTACACCACAATCAGAACAAATAATAGTAGAAGTATTATAATCACTTATTAAATCAGTTGAATCACAAATATCACAAGAATTTAAAATTTTTTTACTTGTTAATTTTGGTTGTTGTTTTATATCTTCTAATTTTTGAAGACTTTGTTTATCTATAATTTTATTAAGTTTTTCAAAATATTGTAGATAATCATCCATTATATTAGTAGTAATACTTTATCACTAATATATAATATATAATCAATTTTATTTTTATAAATAAATTAATAAATAATTATATAGATATTGGGAATGTCTTCTATTAAAATTCTTCCAATTAATACACGTCTTGGGAAAACTAAATTTTTACTTATATTAAGAGAATATATTGAACGAAATATTAAATTTAAAAATATAAAATATTCATTCAGACATAAAGATGAAGAACAAATATTTGATTTTAAACTAACAAAATTCAATAATGAACTTATTATAAAAATAACTGAAGAAACTGAATATGGAGTATGTTTAAAAATGACATTTAGTAAACCATATATCAATCATGATAATAATATTGCCTATAAAAAATCAGAGATTGATAACATTAATAGAGGTAATTGTGGATATAAAGATAGTAAAAAGATTATAAATATGAGTGGTTCATTTTCACTTGCTGTAGCAGATTATTTAAATATCATATTAAATGTAAGTGTTTCTGAATTACGAGATGATTCAAGAATTAAATTATGTAATAAAGAGAAATCATTAAAAATTTTATTTTTATTTAAATATGGGAAGACTTGGTATGAGAGAGCAGCTGGATTTAAATTAAAAGATAAAGAAATATATGATTATATTAAAAATGTAGGTGAATTAAGATTATCAGAATTATATAATACTTTATTAGAAATTGATAATGATATAGTGAAATCATCAATTGATGATATTAGATATCTAAAAAGTGATAAAATATCAATGGTTAGTCAATTATTAGATAGAATAAATTTAAGTAAAAATGCGAAAATCAAAACTTTATTAATACAAATATTTCAAAGGGATAGTCCATATACAGAATGTGAACAAAAATTTTTATGGGATTTTATTCTTGAATTAAATAATAGAAAATATATTAGAAAATCGTCAGACCCCAAATATAAATTAATAAAACAATATTATAAATTACAAACTGAGATGTTTACTTTTTCAAAATCAGTAAAAAAATATAATTAAGTCCATAATTAAAAATATTTTTTTAAAAAAAGTTCATAATATCATTAAATGATTTCTCATTATATTTATGACATTTAAAATGAATATCAATTTTATATTCTGTCTTAACAACATATTTACCAATATTTTTTGAGGCAATACTTTCATTATTATATGATTTTTCTTTTTCATCAACTTTTCTTGTTAATATTAAAAAATCAATAACTATATTATCAAAAGTAAATCGTAATATTTTTTGACCATATATATCATTATAATTTAAAATACCATCAAAAAAATCAACATTAATTTTTCTATCATTAACTAATTTAACTTCAAAATTATTATGTTTTAAATATTTTAATACTTTTCGATGATAACTTTCCATATCACCATTTGGTGAAATAATTAATAATTCATCATTATTGATATATATTTTGTTTGTTATAATAGATAAATTATTACTAAATTGTTTTGTAAATTTATTAAATACTTCTGTAAAATATTCAATAGAAGTATTTGATTTTGAAATAATAACTTTATTATGAATATTATTATAATTTAATTGTAAATCTTTAATAATTGAATCCATTATATATTTTATTATATATTATAAAATTCAATTTTAATAATAAGAAAAAAATATAAAATTGAATCTTATATTATAATTAACTAATAAAACAATAATGGAAAGTCTAAGAGAAGAGATGATAGAAAAATTAGAAAAGGTTGTTGGAAATAAAGAAGATGCGACTACTATTGAAAATGATGTTTATAAGTTTTATGATAATTGGTGTAATACAAATCAACATTTAAATAATCTTAAAGCAAATTGTTATAAAAAATTATATATTGCGAAGATGAGACAAGTATATCATACATTAAGTAAAGATTCATATATTAAATATAATAATCCAAAATTATTATCAAATACAAAAGTATTCAATAAGATTGCACATATGTCATATAAAGAGTTATGTCCAATGAAATGGAGAATATATAATAAAGACTTAGAAATTTTAGAGAAAGAGATTGCGGATTTCGACAAGAATATTCAAACAACAGATACATTTACTTGTCCAAAATGCAAACAAAATAAATGTGTCTATTCAGAAGTTCAAACAAGAAGTTGTGATGAGAGTGCAACAATATTTGTAAGATGTATGACTTGTGGTAATGCATTTAAAGGTTAAATAATAAATTATATAATTAATATAATTTATTTAAATTTAATATTAATAATTTGAGAAATATTGATATTTATCTAGAATATTTAGATTTTTTGCAAAATAAGTCCATTATTAAATTTCATTTTAAAAAAATTAGATTTTTAATTAACATTCAATTTTCATTTTTTCTACTAATATTTCTAATAATGTTTATCATTTGTGTCTTTCTTGTCAAATAGTTATACAAACAAACTGGTAATCTAATGATTCCGGAAACAACTACCCCTACCGTGATTCCAACCACCATACCTATTTCTGCTGGTGCTTCACCGACGAATATACCTAACATATATGCAAGTATAATTACTATAAAAATAACGGGATTAAAAGGTACAACAATACATAGTAACACAAAACTAATTATCAGAAAGCCACCTCCAAAAACCCAATTTGAAAATATGATATACTTTTTAGTTATCCAATTATATTTGAAGGTGTCGTATTTAAAATTCTTAAAATCCTTCCATTTAATGCCGGATTCATCAAGCTTTTTCAATATCTGTTTCTTATACACTTTAATTTCCTTTTTTATCGGTTTTAGTTGCTTTCTTAATCTGTACTTCAATTTTTGATACGCCCAAAATCCCAAGTGGTTGCTTTCTTCGAGTAATTGCTGATGTGTCTCTTTTAATTTGACTTTGTCGTTAATTTTCTGTTCCATTGCCATAAAATAATCATGATGTTCTTCAAAAAAATCGATTAGTTGTTGTTCTAAATCGTAATGTTCATCCAAATCTTCTTTATAATCTTTAATGAGCGATTCTATGTCTATTGGGAATATTGACATTTTTATTTAAAATTATTTTAAAATTAAATAAAAATCAATTTTAATTTTTACACTTTCTAATGATGTTTAGTATTTTTGTCTTTCTTGTCAAATAGTTATACAAAAAAACTGGTAATCTAATGCTTTGCATAACAATTATCCCTAATAAGATTCCAAACCCCCAACCTGCAAATAATGGTAGGCAAGCTATATGTCCGATTATAATCAATGCCAAAAACCCGGCACCAACTGGAGGTAGTAAAATACTTACTAACACAATACTTGTTATCATAAAGGCAGGTCCAAAAGTTAGCAGTGAAAAACCACAATACCACTCCTCAACAGTATAATCGAAAGTATCATATTTCATTTTCTTAAAATTCTCCCATTTAATGCCGGATTCCTTAAGCATTCGCAATATCTGTTTCTTATACACTTTAATTTGCTTTTTTATCTGTTTTAGTTGCTTTCTTAATCTGTACTTCAATTTTTGATAATCCCAAAATCCCAAGTGGTTGTATTCTTCGAGTAATTTCCGATGTGACTCTTTTAATTTGACTTTTTCGTTAATTTTGCGCTCCATTGCTTCAAAATAATCGCGATGTTCTTCAAAAAAATCGGTTAGTTGTTGTTTTAAATTAGCTTGTTCATTTTCTAGTTGTTGTTTTATTCTTTCTCGTTCTTTTTTTAGTTGTTGTTTTATTCTTTCTTGTTCTTCTTTATATTGTTCTTTAGTTTTGAAATCACTCAAGTCTAAATCATCTATCATATCATGATTATTATCCAAATCTTCTTTATAATCCATAATGATAGTTTCTACGTCTGCTGGTAGTATTGACATTTTAAAAGTTAAATTAAAATTAAATATTATTTCAATTTTAATTTTAAATTTTCAAGCAAAATCGAAAAATTAATTTTATTTCTTTGATACTTTTTTCTTTGGTTTTGATTTTTTCTTACCAGCTACTTTCTTTTTTGCAATTTTTGCTCTTAGTTTTTTGGTATATTCTTTATCACTCATTTTTTTAGCACCACCTTTCATCTTTTTGACTTTCTTTGTCCAAGCACATCCTTTCATTTCTTTCATCTTTTTGACTTTCTTTGATTTCTTTCCACCACCAAGTTGGTCAATTTCATCCATAACATCATCCCAATCATCACCATCATCTTCCTCTTTTAATGCATTCATTAGATTAAAAATATCATCAACTTGATTTTTTGTTAATGTAGATTTTTTTCCATTTACACTTTTATATTTTCTTGCAAATACTTTATTTCTTTGTTTTTTTGTTCCAGCTAAGATAACATCTAATTTATGATTATGTGGAACTACTTGTAAACTATTCATTGAATTAACTAAGTTAATAATATCATCATCACGGTTATTAGTAACTTTCATTTTTTCAATACGAGTAATAATATTATCTAAATCATTTAATTCAATAATTTTAAATCGATTATTTAATTCATCCATAACATCATTTGATGCATTCTCAATTTGTTTTTGCATTTATATTTTTATATAATTATGTGATATAAAAATATTTTTAATTATTTAATTCATTTCATTTCCAAAACCTAATACAGAAGACATTTCTAAAGTTTTTGTTCCTGCACTAGATACATTAACGGGTCTATCAATAACTCTCATATGACTTTCATTAATATCTTCTAAATATTTAATATATTGTTTTGTATTTGATAAAACTTTTGGTGCTAATAATGATACGGTAAGTTCATTTAATTCTCTAATTTGTTCAGTAATATGGTCTGGTAAATTTTTGCAATAACGTAAATATACAGAACGCATTGCGATACCGATTTCATTTTTATCTTGTGGTCCTAATGAGAATTGTCCTTTTGACATATTATAAATAGTATATCTTAATTTTTTATCTACATTTTCGATATTTTTATCAGAAAAATAAAGTTGATTAAGTAAAGTTTTACCATGAATATTTTTGATTGCTTCTTTTCTAAAAGTATTATTATCACTTTTTTTCTCTTGGAACATTGTTTGATAACTATGTTTTCTTTCAAGGTCTACTTTGAATGAACGTTCATTCCATAATTCATCCATAGTTCTTCCGATTCGACTTCCTACAGGTTTTGATTGGTCCATAAATAGTTATTATATAATAATAATATATATAATTTCTTTTAAAATAAAATATTTTTAAAAATGATTTAGAAATATTTATTAACTAATATAAAAGATGTTAATTCCAGTGCGTTGTTTTTCTTGTTCAAAAGTAATAGCAGATAAATATAAAAAATATTTAAAATTAAAAGAAGAAAATACTGAAAATACAGAACAAATTTTTAAAAAATTAAAATTAAAACGGTATTGTTGTCGTCGAATGTTATTATCACATATTGATTTAATTGAAAAATTAAAGTAAATAACAACTAATACAGACTATAATGATAATCTGTGTTGTCATCAGTAGGACTAGGGCCAGTTTCATCAATATATTTATTATTATTTTGTGGTCCAGTTTCTTTATAATCTTTATTAATTTGGATTCTTATTTTTTCAAGATGAAAGTTTAATATAAAATGTAATGATTCTGTTGCATCATCTAATTTATTTTCAGCTTTAATATCACTTGGGACACTAAAAATCATTGATTGTAATGTATTTAATGCTTCTTTTTTTAAATCAACAAGATTATCATATAATGTATAACCATTTTTAATATTTCTTTCTATATCAAGTGTTAATTCTAAGAAATTATCAAGAACTTTTATTAATCGATTATATGTAATAACATTATAACTAGAATATTCTCTAATAGAATGAACTAATTCAATAATACCTGCATCTAAATAGAAAAATTTTGGTTTTGGGAAAAGTGCATCAAGTTTTAATTCAAGTTCTTGCATACGAGAAATAGAAGTTGACCGTCGTTTTTCATTTAAAAAGAAAATAATACCACAACAAATTAATACAGATATAACTTTACTAAAAGTAAAATTCATTTGACTAACAAAAAAGAAAATAATCATAAACAATAAGTAATATATGAACATATTTTCAGAAGGAATATTTGCGAAATAATTATAAAACCCTGATTTTTTATCATCAATATATTTTTTCTTTAATTTTTCAACAGATAAAGATTGAGATTCTGCGGCAGATTTAATAGCTTGAATTTGTTTATTAAATGCCAATTGAAAATCAATTGGGTTATTTGGATTAGGATTATCCATAAATAAATAAATATATAATTTATATTTATTTTAATTTTTAAATTGTGTTAAGATGAAATAAGTCCGTAATATATAATATTTTTTTAAAAATCGGTATCATCTTTATTGGATGTTTCAATACCCATATAATTTTCTAATAATTCATCTGATGTTTTTGCTTTTTCAAATTCTTCTAATTTAAAATTAATTGGTTCTTCTTCTTCTTCATCAAAGAAATCATTTAATAAATCATCATTTTTGGTTTCTTCTTTTTTCTTTAATAATTCTTCATATTGTGGTTCTACTTTCTTTTTTGGTAAAGCAGTGACTACTTTTAAAAAGTCTGATTTTTGATTTAAGAATAATCCAGTTAATGATAATACATCATTTAATAGTGTTTTTACTTTTTTAGATGATGATACATTTAATAGTTTTCCAAGAGAATTAGTAAATAAAGAAGTTGCAATACTTAAAAAGTATTCTCGTTTTAAATCTTCATACCCTTTCTTTGATTTTAATTTATTTAAGTCATATGGAATAATTTCCATTTTATACATATTTAAGAATATGTTGTATAATGAATTAAACTCAACTTTGATTTTTTTGAGTTCTGTTTCATTTAATAATTTTCCAACAGATGTTAAATCGATTAACATTTCTTTTGTTGCTAAAACAAAATCTTCGTATAATGGTTCCATCTCTTTAAATTCAATATTCATTAATTTTTTGAATAAATCACTTTGTTTATTTTGTGGAACCCAATTTAAAGGAAATTTTGATGGTGTTTCTTCTAATATAATTGGTTCAACTACTCCATCTTCAACTTTCATTGGTTTTGATAATTCATCCCGAATCATTTTCATTACTTTACCATTTCGTGGTAAATATGGGATTAACATTAATAGATTAAAAGTATTAATATAAACAGTAGTTGTTTTTGCTTTACGATAATGTTTTAATCTTCCTCCACTAGCGAAATTCATATTTTCAACTTTAAGTTCTCCATCAGTTCCAACATAATATCTTTTCCATTGTTTTGTATCTACAAAATCATTTTCTTCGCCACTAACAATAATATTTCTAATCTTTGAAATTAATTCAGTTGGTTCATCATTAACATCTAATTTTTGAATTTCTGAAATAAATGATAATGTATTATTAAAAATATCTTGTAAATGTATAAATGGTTCATTATTATTATAATTGATAATATTATTAAATAATTCTTCAAATACAATAATTTCATTTTCATCTGAACCGAATATTTTTTCTAAAACAACTGATATTTTATCTAATGGATTTTCCATTTTATCAAGATATTTCTCTAATAATATTCTGGCTACATGAATTTTAATATTTGATTTAAGTTGATTAATATTCTTTAATTTTTCTTTTCCAAATTCTTCGACAATCATTTTTTGAATGACATCGAATTCTTTTTTGGTAAGAATATTTTTTTCAGCCAATGTTTTATAATTATTAATTAACATATCCATTGCTTCATTTTTAAGTTCATCTTCTTTCATTTGTTTTTGTAATTTGTTTTTGGATAAGTTAAGAAATTTCATATCATTAATAATATAATCTAATTTAATTTTATTAATTTCTTGAACGGATGGCATTACAAATTTTTGTTCTCCAGTAGTTTCCCATAATTCGTAATCTTCTTCACTAACATTGAAATGTCGTTTAAGAATAACCTTTTCCATATTATCCATATCACCATAAGTGATTTCTCTAGTATATAAATCATCACCTTCTTTGAATTTGAGTAAATGTTCTGCTGCAATTCTTTTTCGTTCAGTGCGTAAGAATTGGTCAATGATTTCGTGTTCATTAAGTTCCATACTAATAGTATTAATTTTATTTCGGACATCTTCCATATTGATAGTTCCTAATAATTTAACTTTATAACTGGGGTCTTGAATGATAAGATTAGCTTGTGCTTTTGGGATTTCTGCGAACTTTGCGATTGCTTCAACCATCTTCATTCGAAGATTAATTTTAGAATCTTTCATATTTCTAATGTTTTCTAATTTTAATTCTTTGATAAGATTATTGATTTCTTCATCGGCAACAATTGTTAAAATTTGTTCTAAATATTTTTTATCATCAGATTTTAAACTTACTTGTCGAGTAAAGTTCTTTTGAAATTGTGTTTTATGAGAATTGACTACCTTTTCTACATTTTTATTATTTAAATCTTTGGTTGCTTGGAACCAACCGATTTTAATATTTTGTAAATAATCTTCTCGGCGTTTTAATTCAGTATCAAAAGCGTATTTGCGTCTATCCTCATCTGTAGCAGTTCCAAGTAAGAATCGTCTAGAAATGATTTCAATACCAGTTTGAAAAGTTGGATTGTATCGTATCTTTTTGATTTTTGCTAATTCTGCTTCAGCTTCTTCTAATTCATTATCATTAATGATTTGAATGTATTTTAATTTTTCTAATAATGAAGTTAATTCATTATTTCGTTCTGCATATGAAGTTTTAAGTTCAACAAAAACTTTTGTTAAATCATCTACAGACATTAATCTAAATTTTTCTACATTAAAATCTTGTAATAAATCATTTTTATATTCTACTCCATTTCTTTTTGCGATTAATAAATTTTTGACAAAATTATATAAATCAATATAACCTAATTCTTTTTTTTCAAAATCGGTGTGTGCGACAAATTTATTATTAAAACTCATATTTATGTATTGAATATATTATATACTAATTTAATAAATTAATTATTAATCATTTTTAATTTTTTTTTTAATTATTACTAAAATAAGTCCGTTATACAGATTTATTTTTTAAAAATATTCAAATTCCTCTACTAAGGAATAGTTAAATGAAATATTAATCATCGGTTCATCAATTTTGATACGCTCTTCTAAAAGATATAAACGTTGAGCATCATCAAAAGAATGATGACACAATAACTCCCAAACGTTCCTCGAATGATTCAACTCATAAGCATAATAAACATCTTCCTGTCTAATTGAAGTTCTCTGCTTCAATTCATCTGCGTATTTTGCAAAGTTAATTCTGTGTTGAACTTGATAACTATAGTTATCAATGATGTTTTCTAATTCGACTGGTAAAAAATTGAGAGACATTTTATTCAACTAATTTTATTCAACGATTAGTTCAATAAATTAATATTTTGATTATAACCTAGATAAAAATCAATTTTAATTTTGGATAATTAATATAATCTATTTTATATGTTGATAAACTTATCTACATATAATGTATTTTTGTTAAATAAATTATTCAGATTTTGCAACTACAGCATTTCCACCACGTTTATTTAACATCTCTAATGTATTAAAATATAAATTTCCATTAAAATTTTTATAAGAATCTTTTAAATCGGATAAATCACCACTACCTGCATTATTTGGATTAACTTCTAATAAATCAGCATAGTTCATTTCTGGTTCAAAAGTACCAAATTCACTTGTCTCTAAATCACCAAGTTGAATATCTTGTAATTTATTTTTATCTGAATCATTTGGCATAATTTCATTGATAGAGTATTCACTAATAATATTTTTATTTGGATTAAATCCTTGTTCTTGAATAATATTAGAATCTTCATCAGAAGAAATAGATGATAATGAGTTAAATGATTCTACCATTTGATTATCTTTAATTCCTTTACTAATATTATTAAGATAACTATATGGGAACCAAGCAGTTGCCATATTTTCTCTTTTTCCTCCAATTAAAACTTGATAAATAACTACAAATGCGATTAAAATAGTTGCTCCTTTTACTAAGTCCATAATCATTTTTGATTAATTATATATTATAATATAATATAATAAAATTAATTTTAAATATCATCTAATTTATAATTTTTTAAACTTATTAAATATCTTTTACAATATTTAATTTTATTATACATATTTTCCATTCCAATATATTTAATTGTTTCTAATAAGTTATTAATTTCTTCAATATTATTTTTATAAAGATTAACTATTTTTTTAATAAAATTTCTATCCCAACTATTTTCATAATAAGAATAAATACTTTGAATAATAATACCATCTTCATCAGGACTTTCAAATCCATCATCTTGATTATAAAAATGATATTTTAAATATTCTAAAATAAGTTTGAAATGATGATTTTTAACTTTTTGTAAAAAAATAGGTCTTTTTAAATTTCCAATATATCTATCTTTTTCAAACATTGTTTTGAATAAAGTTGTTTTATACAGATATTTTCTTTCAATAATATGATAAAAATTATCTCGTGTTAATAAAAATACATTATCCGTCTTTTTTTTATTATTATCATTAATAATGTATTGTTTATTATGTGGTTGTTTAGGTTCTTTTGTTCTCCAATTTGGATTTTTATTTGGTTTAAATTTTTTATTCATAAATTATTTCTTATATTAATATTAATAATCATTTTTAATTATAAAAATTAATCCCAATTAAATATTTTTAATATGAACTTTATTAGTTGTCTAATGATAAATAATTGAAATAAATAAATAATAACATCGATAATATTTGGTAATCGAATTTTATATATAATATTATCAAATAATCTAAATGGTGTTAATAATAATGGTCCATAATGTTTATAGAAACCTAAAGTAGAATAATTTAATTTATTTAAAATTTCATTTGTTGTCATAAACCCAACAGTAGATGCACCTTCTACAAAATAAGAATAAAAATTATTATCAATAACTGCTCCACTTAATAATAAGTTATTATATTTTGTTAATACACCTGGTCTTTTTTTAACTGTATCATTACTATTCCAAAAATATAAATCTTCATCTTTCCAAATTTTAATATCAATAATATCGATTTCTGATAAATCTTCAACAATATATTTTTGAAGACATCTGTTTGATTTAATTAAATGTCTAATTACACTTTGAAATTCTGTATATGTCATACTTTCATATGTTTTACCAAGATATTCATTATATAATTTAGGATTTGCTAAACCGATACTCCAAAAACTTTTAATTTTAGAACTTTGTAATGATTTTTCAATATCATTATAAAAATCACCAAGTGGTTGAATTATAAAATTATCAACCATAACAGTTCCTAATTTTTTAAAAGTAATTTTATCTTTAAAATATACTTGTGTTGCATATTGATGATTTGAAGTTTTAAGTCTTAAATCCAAAAGGTCTTTTACATTTGTGAAATGTATTTTTTTATTAATTTCATCAAGTGCTTCAATATTTAAAGCAAGAACAATAAAATCATTTTCATGTATATCAATATCTATTTTTTCTCCATTTTTAGTATTAATTGAAAAATCAATAATATTATTATCAACTATTGTAGAGTTAATATAACTAGTATTTAAATGAAATTCAACACCATTTTTTTCTAAAAATGTTTTCCAATTATCAAATATAACAGTATCAAGAGAATCAGTAAAATGCATAGGACCACGTTTTCTAAAGATTGGATAATCGAAAGTTAATTTTTTAATTTCATATTCAACAATTTTATATAATTTATACATTGGAAGTATTTCTAATTTTTCTCCAACAATATAAGCTAATTTTTCAAGAATTTTTTTTGATTTTTCTGAATCAATTACGTCTATAACTTTAATTCTATCATATTCATTTCTTAATCTATCTTCACTTGATAATAAACCTCTAATAATATAATAAGAAATAGTTAAAATATCACAAAAACTCATAGAAGTTATTAATGATAATAAACTAACTGATGTATAACTACAATCTTTATTAATTAAATAATTATTTAATTTACTCGTTACTTTATCATAAACTTTTTTATTATCTTTTGTTGGAATTTCTTTCATAAGATTAAAAAAGTTAATATAATTATCAGAAAATATACGAGGAGAATGTTCTTGTAAATATCCATTTTCTCTTGTCATACCTACTTTTCCACCAATATAATTTTTTTTCTCATAAATATGAACTTTTATATTTTTATATCTTGTTGATAATAAATGTGCAATAGTTAATCCAGAAATACCGGCACCAATAATATGAACAATTGAGTTAGTCATTAAATTATATCAATATATTAATATTTGATATAATTATTTTTGTAAGTTAATTTATTTTATTTATTCAGAAAATTTTTTAGATAGTAATCTTAATTTAGTTATATAACCCCAGATAACTTTTTTATTCTCGGTTGTAGCATGTGAATAAATATCTTTTAAATAATTTAATCCCTCAATTGGAGTTCCAGATAAATCAAAACTTAAAAAGAATTGTTCATCTTTATTTACAATTTTAGTTTCATATGGAATAATTATTTGTTGATGAAATAATCTAATCGGAACTAATGGCACATTTTGGACAGTTACTCTTAAAGTTGATTTTAATTTTAAGATTTCTTTATCACCTTTTAAACTTGGGAAAGCATTAATAACTTGCTCAGTGAATTCAGTTAATAACTTATTAAAAACTCCTGCGATTTTATTTTTTTGTGCCATTATTATGAATTATTTGTTATAATATTTTATAGAAAATAAATTTTAAATAATTTTTTTTTTTATTAAAAATCCATTCAAAAAATAAAGGGATAAATTCTATATTACAAATTTTAGTCTAAAATCTTAAAAAATAAATATTTTAATCTAAAATAATATTTAGATTAAAAGTTAATTAATTTACTTTCTTTTATTCTTTTTATTTTTCTTTAATTCTGCTCGTCGTTTTCTTCTAAAATCTTTCATTCTTCTTTCTTGTCTTTCTGCTGATGTTTTTGGTTTGGCTCCTCCACCTGCACCTAATCCAAGTAATGAACCGAAATTTAATCCAAAACCATTTAATAATGGTCCGAATGTTTTTAATTTATCTAAATCAAAGATATTTAATTTTTTAAAGTCTTCTGCTGCGTCAGTAAAAACTTTTAATACCATTGTTTTTAATTTTGAAGGGTCAATTAAACCACTTTCAATAGATGTTTCTACTTTATTAATCATTAATTTAACATCATTATTTTCAATAATTTCAACTTTGATTTTATCTAATTTACCCATAATATCTTTACCGTCTTTTAAATCATCGAATTTTGTCATAAATTTAGTTGCTAATTCAGATACTTTTTCAAGATTAACTAAGTCTAATTTCATAATACGTTCAACTTCTAATTTTAATTCTTTATTTTGTTCAATAATATGTTCTACAAAGTTGAAAATTTTATTCATTGTTTCTTTATTTTGAAAAATATCTCCTAATTCTTTAACTGTTGGATTATCAATTAATTTTTTTGCAACACCACTTAGCATATCATTATTACCAGTTAATGATTTAAGCATATCTTCAAGATTATTTCCAGATGCACCCATTGTATTCTTCATATAATCTTCTAATCCTTGTTTAGCTCCTTTTTTCTTTAACATCTTTTTTAATTTCTTATTTTTTAATAACTCATCCATTTGTGAATTATGAGAACAATTTGAATCACATACGTGTGTTTCTTGTGTAGAATGTGATTTCATTAATTTTTCTTGGCATAAAGTATAAATTCTTTCTAAATTTGAAGTAATTAATTTTCTTTCTTCTTCTGTCATCTCAGCAAAGATTTCACAAAAAGAAGTTGATTTAAAATAAATCATACCAGAAATATCATCTTTGTTTGCATCAAAATCTTGCATAAATTTCATTAATAATTTATCATTCATTTTAAGACTACCAAAGATTTTTACTAATTTAGTAAATTTATCACTATTTTTCTCATATAATGCAAGTAATTGAAAATTTTCTACTAATAATTTGTTAATTGACATTATTTCTGTATATTATATATATATTCTTTATTTTTAAAATCAATTTTATAAAAATATTTTTATTTATATATTATATAATTTATTTATTTACACAATGAAAATAATGGATAAAATCAATGATATATTATCTTATTTAATGGATACAAAAATAATGTTAGTTGTAATTGTAATTGTTTTTATTATTACAGTTATATATAGAAAAGAAGATTATGTCAATTTAACATATAACTATAGTGATTTTGCAGATATGTCAGATTTAAATAAAGATTATGTTGGAATAATTGGAACACGAAAAGATTTTCAATCTATGAAAAAACCATTTTTAAATGCAAGATTAGAACCTGTTATTCCTGAAATCACAGAATAATTTATTATATTAAAATTGAAATTCTAATTTTAATTAAAGTTTGATTTTATATATGGATTTATTAGAAAAATATAAACCATCTAATTTTAATGAAATTGTTGGGAATGAAAAAATATATAAAAAACTATTAGATGATATCACTAAAAATAAATATAAAGGGAAATATTTGTTAGTTGGCGAATCTGGAACTGGGAAAACATCATTTGCAAATATATTATCAAAAACAAAAAAATCAAAAATTATCGAAATACCAATTGAAAATATTAGTAATACAAATAATGAAAATATAAAAATATCATCAATTTTTAAAAAATCATTATTTCCAAGAATAATTCTAATAGATAATATTAAATTTACTAACAGTAATTCAAATAGTAGTTATGAAACAAAACTTAAAAAACTATTTGATATTATTAATACAGATACACATAATTTAATAATTTTAATATCAAATGAGAATAAAACTTCTTTATTCAAAAAGATTAAAGATTTAAAAACATTTAATTTTAAAAAATTAACAGATAATGATATTCAAAAAAGAATTGATTATATTATTGAAAAAGAAGAGATTGATAATACTGCTAAAACAACAAAAACATTTCTTAAAAAATTATATCAAAATAATGAATATGACCTTCGACGTATTATTACAAATCTAGGAGTATTAGTATTATCAGAAAAAGGTAAAAAGAGTATTAAATTTACAAGTAAAAATAAATTATTAATAAATCAAAATACAGTAGATTCAAATACTTTTAAAAATAGTTATGATTTATTAAATACTGCATTTGCGACAGATATGCATAAAAAATCGATTGATGAATGTGAAAGTATGTATTTTAATGATACATTTATTATTCCAAATTCTTCATTTGAATATTATCTAAATGGAAAGAGTAAAGATTTAGATGATATAATTCAAAGTTTAGATGGAATGTCAAGTTCAGATATAATTTATAATACAAATCCAACAGATTTTTCATTACAACCATATTATGCGAATTTAGAATATACAAATGTAGTAAAATCAATGGGTAAAATAAAAGCAAGAATGTTTTTTCCATCTTGTGTATCAAAGGCAAATAAAAATAAAAATAATAATAATAAAATTTCAAATCTCAAAATGTCTTCTGGATTATCATGTTTTTCAAATATGGATTTTGAATTAATTAATCAACTTGCTCTTCATAATAAAAAGAATAAGAAAGAAAAAATAACAGAAGATGATACACTCATTAAGAAAATATTTACTATTCAAAATAATTTACCGAAACAAGCACCACCAATTATAGAGAAAAAGGAAAAACCGAAAAAGAAAAAAACACCAAAGAAAGATAAAAAAGAGATTCCAATTATAGAAGAAGATAAACCAAAAAAGAAAATTATTATCAAAAAGAAGAAAAAAGATGTAGATAAAATATTACCAAAGAAAAAAATTAATATTAAGAAAAATAAAGAAATTAAAGAATAAATAGAATTAATATTATAGTTCTATTTATTTCTAATTATGACTTTTGAAAAATCTAAATAATATATATAAAACAAAAATGAAAAGTAATCAATCAATTATGCTTTTAACCAGTATCACGGTATTAGTTATTGTAATTATTATGGTAAGTATATTAACAAAAAAGAAAGAGAATTATATGACATTTAAAAGAAAAGTATTAGAGAATGGTCCAATAATAACAGAAGATGAAACACCAAGAGAGGATTTATATGTTGATAATGATTTATTTACAGGAACAGAATTAAAACCAGAAGATGTTGTATATATTAAATCAAACTATTCATATAATAGAGTATTATTTCCAAAATTAAAAAAAATATCAAAAATGCATGTTGGTTATGTATGTCGAATTAATGGATATATACCGGATGCACTTAAATTATATGAACTTAAAATGAAAGATGAAGTTCGAGATAAATTATATATAAGATATCAAATCATAGATGATGTTGGAACAATGAGTTATAGTAGTTTATATGAGATAGATAATCCATTAAAGAAAGGTTATTATGTATATTTTAGTAATGGAAAACAATATCAAGTAACATCAATGGAACATCATGTAAAACCAAAAAGATGTAGTAGAATAAAAATAATAAGATAAAAATAAGTCCATAACATAATAATGTTTTTTTAAAAAAATTAAATTAAAATATTTAATTTTCTTCGACTTCTTCTTTTTGTTCTTCTTCGACTTCTTCTTTTTGTTCTTCTTCGACTTCTTCTTTTTGTTCTTCTTCGACTTCTTCGACTTCTTCGACTTCTTCTTTTTGTTCTTCTTCCTCCATATCTGAGTATGGTTCATCATATAATTCTAATACATTAATTACCTCTTGTTCTTCTTCAATTTCAAAAGGATTTAATGTATCATCCTCATCTTCTTCATTATATGTTCCAAATGGATTTTGTTCTTCTGTTTGAGTTTGAATTTCTTTCATATTGATTTCTTCTTGTTCATATTGAGTTGTTCCATCAACTAATTGTTTATTTTCTTCAATCTCTTCTTCCTTAGTATCTTCTAATCCATTTATAGTGATAGAAATTTTTCGTAATTCATTTACTTCACCCTTATTATTAAAGGTATTAATTAATTCACTTAATTCACATTTTAATATTTGTCTTAATTGTTTTTTATTTTCTTGATATTCCTGTAATTTTATTTTAAATGCTTCACAAAAATCTTCAGGAATTTCTCTAATATTTTTATGAATGATAACATTTTTTGTTTTATTATAAATATCATCATTCTCTGTCTCAACTTTATCATTTGAAAATAACCACCACATTTGTGGTAAGAAATATCTTTCGATTTGATTTACAGTTAAGTTTTGATAAAAAAAGATATATTGCCAATTTAGGTATTTACTAAATTCTAATAATTCATCAATTGTAAATCGATAAGATTTACTTAATATATCCCAATTTAATTTATCTTTAAATAATCTAATCTTTTTAATTGATAAATTTGGATTTCCAGAATAATTATCAAAATTAATATATTTTTCAAATTTACGAATAAATTTGGTTCTAAGTTTATCATGACTTGAAATATAATCCCAATTAATATTTAATTGAGAAATATCTGTTCCTAATTCATTTACCTTATTTATTAATTTTTTTTGTTTTCCCGTTCTTAATTTATCACAGAATTCATCTTCTGTTAATTCTTCTTTGTGGAAGAAACATACTTTATATTTTAGAAAACCTTTAAAGTTCATTTTAAAAAGTTTGATTATCTTAATTATTTAAAATTAATAACATATAAAATAATCAATTTTAATTATTTATATTTGTATATACTCCATTAATAATTTTGTTAATATAATTCGTTTATTAATATTCTTATTTTTAATATTATCTATTTCTGATAATAAGATTAAGAAATTCATTTTTCGTATATCTTCAATTGTTGTATCATTAAGAATGATTTCTTGAATTTTTAATAAAATATTTACAATTTTATAATTACATAAAACAGTTAAAGAATTATTAATATCATCAATTGATTTAATATTTTCTAATATTTTTTGTAAATTATTTTTAGTGATAATACCAAATACACAACTTAAATCTTCAATTGAATATTTTTCAACATCTTTAATACCTGCAATAACTTCTATTAAATTAATTGATTTTCGTAAATCATTTTTTGAAAAATGTAAAGTAGTTTCAATTAAATGGTTTCTTTTACTTGCATCAATATTTTCTTTAATCAAAATTTTATTAAGATATGATTTAATATATTTAGTTGAGAATTTATTAAATTTAATCTTATGACATCGAGATTTAATTGGTTCAATAATATTATCAATATAATTACAAATAAAAATAAATCGAGTATTATTTGAATGAACTTCAATAATTCTTCTTAGTGCAGTTTGAGCATCATTTGTTAATGTATCAGCTTCATCTAAAACAATAATTTTAAAATCATATTTTCCTTGAATTTTTTGTTTTGCAAAAGTTTTAATTTTTTTACGAACTGTTTCAATTCCTCGTTCATCAGATGCATTTAATTTAATAACATTTTGTTTTTTTCCATTATCATCATAAATACTATCAATTAAAATATTTGTATAACTAGTTTTTCCAACACCTGGTTCTCCATATAAAATACAATTATTAATATGTGAATCATTAAGAAAATTATTATCATTAAATGAGGTTAATGATGTTGGTTTATATTTTTCAATCCAGGGAATTTGTTTTTTAATAAACATTCCAATAATCTATAAAATACTTTAATTATTAATTTTTAAATTAATAATTATTTATGTATTGTATCTTCTAATACAAATCCAATATGTTTCATAAAAATAACTCTTATAATAAATTATTGTTTTTGTTCAACTTCAACAATCATTTGGACAAATTGTTTTTTGGTTAATGGTCCATATCTTTTACCATTAATTGTCATATATGCAGGTTTTTCTTGTTTTGGTAGATA
>Ga0181607_10001218_pt1 | contig 23120 bp, 22 predicted proteins | sample 041ome_9_FD_132420 | JGI IMG/M metagenome (GOLD analysis project Ga0181607, IMG submission 132420) | Coastal salt marsh microbial communities from the Groves Creek Marsh, Skidaway Island, Georgia - 041413US metaG (megahit assembly) | ecosystem: Environmental > Aquatic > Marine > Intertidal zone...
AGCCTCTCTATAATTAATAGTAATCCAATGTGCAAATAATTTAGAAACTGCATATGGGCTTCGAGGGTAAAAAGGAGTGTTTTCACTTTGTGGCGGTTTTGAAGCACCAAACATTTCTGAAGTACCCGCTTGGTAGAATTTAGTTTTTTTTTGTAAATTATTATTAACTATAGACTCAAGAATTCTCAAAACACCTAATCCATCTACATTTGCAGTATATTCTGGTAATTGAAATGAAACAGCGACATGAGATTGAGCAGCTAAATTATAAATTTCATCAGGTTTTACTTTTGAAATGATATTATTGATTGATAAGCTATCTGTTAAATCACCATAGTATAAAAAAAAGTTTTTAGAATAATGAGGATCCACATAAATATCTTCAATTCTCGAAGTATTAAATGAAGAACTTCTTCTAATAACTCCATGCACTATATAGTTTTTTTTTAAAAGAATTTTTGATAAATATGATCCGTCTTGACCAGAAATTCCAAATATAAGCGCGATCTTATTTTGCATTTAAATAAGAATTTGGTCTTTGGGAAAATAACATAACTTATATATATTATAAAAAATTTACTATGTACACATTGCTAACTGGAGGTCTAGGTTATATAGGTAGCCACATCGCAATAAAATTAAAAGAAAAAGCGATTATTATAGACAACTGCTCTAATTCAAAACTCGACTATAAAAAAATTTTACCAAATGCTAAAGTGTTCATAAAAGATGTAAATTATATTTCTTTAGATAAAATTTTTCAAAAATTTAAGATAGATAAAGTCATTCACCTAGCAGGATACAAATCAGTAAACGAGTCTTTTTTCAACCCACTTAAGTACTATGAAAATAATATACAATCGACTATTGATCTTCTAAGAATAATAGAAAAATATAAAGTCAAAAAGTTTGTTTTTTCATCATCGGCGACTGTTTATGGTAATAATAATATTAGTCCATTGAAAGAAAATATGCAGCTAAATTCCACTAGTCCCTATGGAACAACTAAAATTATTATAGAGAAAATGATTGATGAATTTATTCGAAGTAACAATAATTTTAAAGCAATTAGCTTAAGATATTTTAACCCAATAGGTTCAAGTAGAAAATATAAATTATCTGATCAACCCTTAGGTACTCCTCAAAACATAATGCCTATTTTAATAGAAACTCTAAAAAATAAAAAAAATTTTTTTATTTATGGAAAGAATTATAAAACATTGGATGGTACTTGTGTGAGAGACTACATCCATGTTGAAGACTTAGCTGATGCCCATATATTGGCAATAAAAAAGATTAATAATATACATGGTCATGAAAAAATTAATATAGGTTCTGGAAGGGGCTACTCCGTTCTAAAATTAATAAATACATTTGAAAAAGTTAATAATATAAAAATTAATTTCAAATTTTCAAAAAAAAGAAACGGAGATGTCGAAATAAGTTATGCGAGTATATCTAAAGCAAAGAAAATATTAAATTGGCAACCTAAATATGACCTTAAAAGAATGTGTGAAGACTCTTGGATAGCAGCACAATAATTTTTGTATTAATAATTGTCTTATTACAAATATTTTCATATTTAGTAATTATAAAAAAAAAGGAAATATTTAAGTTCTATGAATATAAGCAGATCCAAAAAACTCATGAGGGGTTCACTCCAAGGATAGGAGGATTAGTAATTTTTTTAATATTTTATTTATACCTTTTCATAGAAAAAAGCCCTCTATCAAAAGATCAAATAATTATATTTTTTGGAAGTATTGTTATTATCTCAATATCTACTTTGGAAGATTTGTTTTCAAATATTCATGCAAAAATTAGGCTTACAGTAATATTATTTACATCATTTATATTTGTAATTTCTCAAAAAGAATTGCCAATAGTAAATCTCTTTTTTTTAAGTAATATGTTTGAATATAATTTCTCCTACATATTTTTTTACACATTATGTATTGCAATTATTGCAAACGGAATAAATATAATTGATGGTCTCAATGGCCATGCACCATTAAATTTAATTTCTATTTTAATTTGCCTAATTTATCTAGGAAATTTTGAATTAATTACATATTTGGAAATTTATTTACTTTTAGTTTTTTTGATTATTTTTTTTATATTCAATTTTCCCTATGGAAAAATTTTTTTAGGGGATGCTGGGGCAAATTGGTTAGGATGGATTTCTGCGATATATACAATTATTTTTTTTACTACAAATAATCATTTAAATAATTGGTATGCCGTAATAATTTTATTTTACCCAACAATGGAAGTTCTATTTTCATTTTTTAGAAAATTAATTTGCGGCCAATCTCCTTTTAAGCCAGATTTATCACATATCCATCTAAAAATGTATCATTACTTAAAAATTCCAAGAGCCAATCCCGTATCGACATTAGTTTTATCTCCTTTGAGTTTATCACCTATTTTTTTTTTATATTTTATTGAAACTTATAGTTATTCGGTTTTTATATTTATAGTATTTCAAATTTTTATTTATTTAACTTACTTTTTTTTACTTCCAAAACCCCAAAAAAATTAAATGATTTTTAAAATTTATATCTTTTGATTTTTTAAATATAAAAAAACACCTATTGAAAGTGCAATAGTTGGGTTTGTCCAATTATTATAAAAATTAAAATGTGATATAAAGGGTAAATATAAAATTATTAAGTGTATATTTGACAATAATAAAGGATAATTGTCTCTATTCTTTAATAAGTTAACAATAAAGGATTTGAGCAAAAATAAATAAAAAAATATTAAAAATGAGAGCCCTATAATACCTAATTCGGCAAGTGTTTGAAAATAATAATTGTGAGCATGCGTAGTGCAACCATCATTATTCAATCTATATTTAGGAAATTCTTGACACATTACTCTATACATTTGAGGGCCAGCTCCTAATAAAGGAAAATCTAAGAAAAGATTATAATTTTTATAAAAAATATCTTCATGACCAGGGCTTATTGGTAACATTGTCCTGTTATTGGATATGTCAGCTAAAGTATTATCAAAACGCATTTTTGATTTTTCATTAAAATTTATGAGAATTATAGATATAAATCCTACAAATAAGATTAAACCTAAAAAAAGTTTTCTTAAATCTTTAACTATGTAGCCAATCGAGAATACAAACAGTAAAAGTTTTAAAAAAGCAGTTCTATCTCCAGATAGAAAACTCAAAATTAAAACCAATATAGTAAAAATAAATAAAAAAAACTGTTTTGGTTTGTCGATTTTCTTAATAAAAAATATATATAATGAAATAAAAATAGGAAAAACATATGATAAATAATGACCAAGGATTTGCTCTTTGCCAAAAATACCTGTAAGTCTATTCTGATCTTTAGTTATCATGCCAAATAAATTACTACCAAATATAGATTGATAATAACCATCAATTAAAACAAATAAGATCGATATGAATAAAGATAAAGAAATTATAGGTATTACAAATTTTTCTGATTTAAAAAAATAAGTCATAGCTAAAATGAATATAAAATTTCTAAAATAAAAAATAGGACCACCAAAATCTATTAGTGAAGAGTAAGGATCTAATGAAAAAGCTCCACTAATAATAATATGAAAAATAAAAAGTAAAAATATTTTAGAAAATGTTTGATTGCTAAAGCTTAACAATTTATCTCTAAAAAAAAGATATATGAATATTAAACTAATAATTACTAATAAAAAATCTGGTAAAAAGGGACCCGTTAAGAAACTTATTGGAAATATAAAAAATACTAAAATAAGTGGGTTAATTCTTAGATTGCTCATGACCTTAGAAAGAGATGATAAATTAATTTCAAAAAATAATTTGGAATCAAAAATAAAAAAGTTCGAATTAAATAAATTATAATACCCTTACCAAGAGTATTAATCTCATTTTTAATTAACAATTTTTGAATTTTAAATTCTGATTTTAAATTATAAAGGCCTCTTCTTCTTTTTACCAAACCACTAGAGTCAATTGATCTAACTAGAACTTTATCAATATTAAAACAATGAAATTTCTTAATAGCATTAATCCACATTCCCCAATCCTCTTTTAAATAAATGTTTGGGTAACCACCTAATTCATCAAATATTGATTTATGTATACACATTGTTGGATTATTAAAAGGGTTGCGATAAGTAATCATCTTTAAAATTTTATTTTTTGATAAAGGAACTTTCTTAATTTTCTTAACATTTCCATAGGTTTCAATCATATGGCTTCCAAAAAAAGTTACATCTTTAGACAGATCTGCATTGAGCATTAATTCATGAAATCTATTTTTAAAACTAAAATCATCTGCATCCTGTTTAATAATCCATTCACTTTTAGAATGGGAAATGCCAAAATTAACTGCAATTGCAGATCCCAAATTTTCAGGTAATGAGATTACTTTAAAAATAGACTTATATTTTTTTTGAAATTTATAAATAATTATATTCAACTCTTCACTTAATAGGCCATCTTTTACCAAAATAACTTCTGATGGAGTTAAAGAATTTCTGAAAACACCCCGTAAACATTTATGTAGAGAAGATGGATTCTCTTTGATGTAGGTGGTGATTATAACTGAAAATGAAGGTGTATTACTCAAATTTTGATCCATTCCTCTGGCAATAAATCATTGTAATTAGTTTTCATTAGAGTCCATTTTTTAGGACATATTATAATTTTGTGAAGGGATCTAGATAAAAATGCTGGCCACCAACTGAATGAACTATTAGCTATTATGAAATGATTGCATTCTGACATTAATTTCATTTCTAAAATTTCATTATCATCTAAACTTTCAATAAAAATAAACTCATCACCATGGAATTTTTTTTTACACCATTGAATATCATCACTAAATATAAAATATTTTAGATTAGAATTTTTTTTTTTTAATAATTCAATTGATCTTTTATAATAATCAAAGCCTAAAAAACCATGAAAACTATTTGCATTAATATTTGAAATATAATCTCCCCTTCTAATATGAATTGCAACAGATTTGCAATCTTTAATCATACTAAAATATTTTAGATAAGTAGAATTGTTAAATTTAATGAACTCAAATATTTCCTTGTATAAGATATTTTTAATATCATCAAAGTACTTATAACTTTGCCAGTAACCTTTCAAAAATATATTCTTTTTTTCAAAAATAAGATTTTGAAACTTAAAATCTCTATTTTCAATAATTTTTTGGCAATAAAAAGAATTAAATATAAAAAAAAAAAAATTACTGATAATGTTTAATGAATTTATATTTAATAAAAAACTATCAAGAAGATACTTCCTTTGGGTATTTTTAGGATTTTTTAAAATCTTTTTTATAATTATAATTTTTCCATTGCATTTAAGCTGTATAGACCTTGAAATGGCATATTGAAATAACTGATTTCCAAGACCACCTTGAATTTCAATAAAGATTTTATTTAACTTTTTCATTCTATTTTGAGAAAATGTTTTCATATTTTATGAATATTTTTTTCCAATTATAAAAATTTATATAGTGCGATCTACCATTTGAAGAAAACTTTTTTATTAATTCTTTATTATCGACTAAAAGCTTCAATTTATTAGCTAGGTCATGAATATCGATATTACTCTTTCTTGATGAATCTATTTGATTATTTACAATTAATCCTGAATTTGTTTTATTTATGATTTCTTTAACGTTTCCAACATCATGACTAATTAATGCATTTGCAGATGCCATTGCTTCAAAAATTACTAGTGGAGAATATTCAATCTTAGAGGCAAAAATAAAAATATCACTGCTTTTATAAAGTTCAATAAGGGTATCCCTTTTAAGGTTAACAATTTCAATTTTTTTATTTGGGTTTTTCATATTAATTTCTTTTGATTTATTTTTTAAATATTTCATTAAATTAAAATTAGTTTTTTTAAACAGTATTGTTTTTAGAATATTTTTTAAAAAGTTTACTATCTTCACAATCATTTTATGATCATTTCTGAAATCAGAATTTATATAAAGTTTTATATTTTTATCAGTATTTAATATACTGAATGCATCTAAAACATCTTTCAATCCTTTGTCTAAGGTAAAAGAGCCATTAGTCAAAATTATAATTTCATTTTCGTTATTAAATTTTTTTTTATAGAAAGTTTTAATTTTTAAATCATCAAATTCATTTTCATCTGCACAATTAGGTATTAAATAAAGCTTATTAAAGTCAATAATATTTTTTTTTATGAACTGAAAATCTCTATATAATTTTGTATGAAATATAAATTTATCAAAATAATTTAATTGTTTTTTTAAAAAATCAAAATAAGGCAAATAATTTCTGTCATATAATTTTGAAAATCCACATGGGACAAGTATCTTTTTTGCATTTATCTTTGGAATATATTTGAGCAATAAATCACACGACCATTGCTGAGCAGCATAAATTAAAATTACATCAAAATCATTTTTACAGACATAATCAATATATTTTTGAGTTTCACCAACTATTGATCTTGTAAAATTACCAAATATTTTGAAGTCAATAATTTGTATACCATTAATTTTATTTGATTTTCTATAAGGGTTCCAAGAAGTTGCTACATAAACCGCATGATCAATTTTAGAAAGTCTTTTAGCTAATTGCATGCAAACTTCTTGCACTCCCCCGATGCTTGGATAAAAATTTTCGCAGCAAATCAAAATTTTCATTTAATAATAGGTTTCTTTAAAAAAATATCTTTTGCAAATAATTTTGAAAATAGTTAGAAAATTTTTAATCATAAATTTAAATTTGAAAATTATAAAAATTTTATTTGTTAAAACTTTATTATATACGGAAATATCATTTAAATCATGATTGAATTTATCTGTTTTAAATTGATTTAAATATTTATGGAAACAGTCATTTTTAAATTCGTTAAATTCAAAACTAATAATTTTTTTTAAATTTAGATGTCTTTTTATCTCTAAATTCATGAAATCTATTAAATTTTGCTTATTAAACTTAGTTGTGTTTATATTTTTATGAATTCTATATTTTAGAAGAGTCTTTTTATCACAATATATATTAATACCCTGATATATTAAATTGATCCATAATATCCAATCTTCAAAACCATTGTTCTTGGACTGATATTTGAAAAGATATTTAATTTTTCTTCTAAAAAGAATCGTTGGATGATTAATTGGATTAAAAAAAAATAATATTGTTTTTAAATTTTGAGCAGATAGAGAAGGTCGATTATATTTAACTGTTTTTTTAGAGTATCCAAAATATTCAATACCATTAGATAAGACATCAACTTTATTATTATTTTTGAGAAAATTTAATTGATAATTTATCCTATTTAACTTACTGATATCATCTGAGTCCATTCTTGCAATAAAATCTCCTCTAGTTTTTTTAATCAATTTGTTTAGACTAAAAGATATTCCCTTTTTTTTATTATTTTTAAAACTAATTATCCTAGGATCTAATTTTTTATAAAATTCAATAATTTCAGATGTTTTATCATTTGAACAATCATCCATAATTAAAAATTCAAAATTTTTATGTGTTTGATTTAAGATACTCTCAATTGCTTCTGCTAAATATTTTTCTGAATTATGAACAGGCATTATGATAGAAACTTTATTTTTAAAGTATGTTTTTTTATTTATTTGAAAAAGTTTTTTATAAAAAATAAACAAATATGATTTAAATTTATTTAATATTTTTGAATAAATACTTCTAATTAATTTTAATAATAAATTAATTTTATTTTTTTTTATTAGTAAAAAAATAGAAAAAAAAATTAGATTTATAAACTGTAAAAATATTTTTAAATTATTATTTTTAAGACTAATTCTGTCCCTATTATTATTTGAATATATTAAAAGTGGCTCATTAATATAAAAAAATTTATTAAAAATTGATAATTTGATCCATAGTGCATAGTCTTCTATTGCATAAAATAATTTAGATTCAGGATAGAGATTGGATTTTAATAATAATTCTTTTTCAATAAGCACACTACTATTGATAATTTTATTTGAATAAAAAAGACTATCGGTATCAATATTAAAAAAAAATGAATTGAAATATTGATGATGATTATTTGATAAATAGGCATTTGAACAAACAAATTTATATTTTTTATTTTTAATTATTTTTATTTGTTCAAATAATTTATGCTTTAACCAAACATCATCACTATCAATAAAAGCAATATAATTTCCTTTAGATCTTTTTATGCCATAATTTCTAACGTAAGCAGGATTTCCAGTATGCTTAATAAAATGATAGATAATTTTTTTTGGAAATATTTTTTTTTCAAAATAATCTCTGGTTCCGTCAGTGGACCCATCATCAACTATGATAATTTCATAAGGTTTGGTTTTTTGATTTAGCACAGAGTATATACATTTTATTAGTCCTTTATTTAATCTATTATAAGTAGGTATAATTACTGAAATTTTTAATATATTATTCAATTTTAAATTATGTAGTTTAAATAATTACTTATTTTGATTATCAAATATGTATCAGTCATACAAAGGTATTGTTTTAGCAGGAGGCACCGGGTCAAGATTATTTCCTTTAACAACCAATACTTCTAAACATTTATTGCCTATCTATGATAAACCTCTTATTTACTATTCACTATCTATATTAATGTTAGCACAAATTAAAGAGATAGTAATTGTAGTAAATAAAAATCATTTATCAGACTTCAAAAAACTACTTGGAACAGGAAAGCAATTAGGAATTAATATAAACTTCATTATCCAAAGAAACCCCGAGGGGATACCTCATGCTTTAAATTTATGTAAAAAAATTATTGGCAAATCTAACATATTACTAACCCTTGGTGATAATATTTTATATGGAAGTAATTTCTCAGATTTAATTTTAAATACTATGAAAAATAATGTTGGAAGTTCAATATTTTCATATGAAGTTGCAAACCCAAAAAGATATGGGGTCCTTACTCGATTTAAAAATAAAATAAAAGTTGTTGAAAAGCCTAAAAACCCTAAAAGTAATAAAGCAGTAGTAGGTTTGTATTTTTTTGATAATAGCGTGTTTGATAAGATTAAAAAACTTAAGAAATCTAAACGAGGAGAGTACGAAATAACAGATTTAATAAATATTTATAGTATTCATAATTCATTAAATAACATAGAGCTAAATCGAGGTTTTACTTGGATTGATGCTGGAACTAATGAGTCTATGACTCTTGCATCCAATCATATATATAACATTGAAAAAATTCAATCTCTTAAAATTTCTTGTATTGAAGAAATCTCATTCAGAAATAAGTGGATTAACAAAAATCAACTTAGAAAGTTGATATCAAATTACCCTGATAGCAATTATAAAAATTATTTAAAATCAATCATATAATATGAGTATTTTAATTACAGGTGCTGCTGGATTTATTGGAAGTAATTTTACTCATTTTCTAGTTAATAGAGGTTATAAAAATATTTTTTGTATCGATAAACTTGGTTATGCCAGCAACATATTGAACATCAAAGGTCTGCCGATAGAATTTAATAAGATTGATCTGACAAATTACAAAGTTTTAAACAAATATATAAACAAGGTAAAACCTAAATTTATTTTTCATTTTGCAGCCGAAAGTCATGTTGATAATTCAATAAATGATGTTTTGCCCTTTTTAGATAATAATATAAAAGCGACGGTAAATTTGTTAAATTCTGTTAAAAATATCAAATTTTCAAAGTTAATTTTTATATCTACTGATGAAGTATTTGGTTCAATTACAAAAGGGAAGTTTAATAAAAATAGTCAATATAATCCTTTGAATCCCTACTCTGCTTCAAAGGCCGCAAGTGAACATTTTATTAATTCATATGCCAATACCTTTAAAATACCATGTATTATTACAAATTGCTCAAATAATTATGGGCCTAGACAACATAAAGAAAAACTTATACCCAAAATAATTCAAAACTGCCTAAATGATATCAAAATCCCTATTTATGGAAATGGTCTCCAAATCAGAGATTGGATATACGTTGAAGATCATTGTGATATTCTTTTAAAGATCATGAAAAAAGGAAAAATAAATAGTAGATACTTAATTGGCGGTGGTTTTGAAATAACAAATATTGAGTTAACTAAAAAAATAATTAATAAACTTAAAAAAAGCGAAGCACTAATTAATTTTGTAAAAGATAGGAAAGGTCATGACTTTAGATATGCTATAAATAATTACGATTTAAAAAAAGAATTTTCATGGCAACCTAAAACTAATTTTAATGATGGAATAAAGAAAACAATTGATTGGTATGAATGTAATTAAAACATATTTTGAAAGCGTCATTCTTTTTAATAATAGAAAATATGAAGATAATCGTGGAAACTTTACAGAGATTTTTAACTTAGAGTCCTTTAATCAAAAAGTTAATGGGGCTATAGAAATCAAACAACTCAATCGTTCAATTTCGAAAAGAAATATATTAAGAGGGTTGCACATACAATTAAAAAATACTCAAGGTAAATATGTTTTTTGTAATAAAGGTTCAATTCAAGATTCTTTTGTAGATTTAAGACCTAATTCTAAATATTATGGAATGAGTGATAGCATAAACCTTTCTGAAGAAGATGATTATTATTTGTGGATTCCAGTAGGATTTGCCCATGGTTTTTATACAAAATCTGAAGTGAATGAAGTTTTTTATCTAACAAGTGATTTCTATAATCCTATCCAAGAAATATCCATATTATGGAATGATAGCGATATTAATATAAATTGGGAGTGCGTCGAACCAAATCTATCAGAGAAAGATAGAAATGGGATTAAATTTCAAGTTTTCAATAATAAATATAAAGAGTTTATCTTTTGATTTCATAATTAGTTTTAACTGTGAACGTAACTTAGAATAAAAAATTACTTTTTTATTCAAAAATAGGAAATTAATATAAAATGGGATTGTAAAAATCCCAATATATCTGATAAGGATAATAATGGTATAATATTTAATGAATTTCATAAGAATTGTAGTGAGGTTTTATTATGAAAATTGACTATAAAAACTTAAAAGGGGAAGTTTTTAAATTTAGTTACGATACAAAACGATTCTACTTTAAAAAATTATTTGAAGAACACTTTCAAAAAATTAAAATAAAAAATATTGAAAAAATTCATATAGAGTGTCCTCGAAATTTGCTCCCTAATGAAATTGTTGGAGTTATGAATGATCAAAGTTATGGTTTATATGAATATATGTACAAAATTGACAATGGGTATTCGCCCAATAAAGAAAGATCAAATTTCTTAAAATTATACGATTCTTTTATAAGTTATATAAAAGAATTTCATTTTGATAATAACTCAATTATTTATCAATCAAAACCAACACTAAGAATTCATCTTCAAGGCAATAAAGCAGTTGGAGGTTTTCACAGAGACAGGGAATATAATCATCCAATTGATGAAATAAACTTTTGGCTTCCAATAACTAAATCAAAAAATACATCGACAATTTGGATTGAAGATGGATTAAACACAAATAAATATAAATCTTGGGATATTAATTATGGTGAATATATAATTTTTGACTCAGGATTAATGCACGGAAATAAAGTTAATACTGAAAATTTAACAAGAGTTAGTTTTGACTTCAGAATAATTGAAAAAAATCTTTGGAATAATAAGCAAAAAAATAATACTTCCATTTTACAAAAAATAAAATTCGATATAGGCGAGTATTACCATTACATGGAGTAGTTAATTTTTAAATAGTTAATTTTAATTAATTAATTAATAAAGATTTTTATCCTGATAATAAAAAAAATGATGAAAAAGATACTATTTGAGATTAGGGTAGCGACAAATATATTTAGTTTTTTAAAAATTTTTTCAAAAAAAAAAAAATTAAGAAGTTCTCTTTACTCCAATGGTCTAGAATTACTTTTTGACAAATCTATTGATTTTGAAAATTATAATTTAGATTTTATGTATGTAGATAATACTATCTCTACAAAAAAGGATATAGATATAAATATTCTAAAAAAATTACCAAAAAAAACGATAATAAGAACAGTTAAAAGAAATTTTTATGGAAAGCATAATAATGGTGCCGGAGATATTGATTTATGGAAATATAATTTTGATATTATTCAAAATTATGATTATTTATTTCATTTTGAGCCAAGAGTGCAAATCCTAAACAATAAATTTATATTAAACTTCCTCAATAATCCGTCTAATTATTTTAGTCTTGATGATACTCGTGTACAATTTCAAACAGCTTTTTTTGGAATAAATACATCACAGTTAGAGGATTTCATAAAAACTGTTGATTTAGATGAAATGGTTAGTAAAAAGATGAGTATCGAAACTATGCTTTATAATTTCTATAAAAACAAAAAATACAAACTTTATGATAATAAAATTGGTATTAGGTTTGATGAAAAACTATTTAAATTCCATTTGATCTAATGTTATGAAAATATTAATGAGACATTTAATTACTAATTTTAGAAAATTTAAATATTTAATTTTTTCTTTAAACATCAGAATTACAAAATTCTTTTATAGAAATAAAAAAATAAAAGAACATTTTATAATAAGTAATTTAAAAAATATTTCTGATGATATTGAATATAAAAAAAATCATTTTACTGATTTTAAAATTAAGCTCAATGAATTCATGAGCCTATTGAAAAATTCTTACGAACAATCAAAATCATTAACAATTTATAAGTTTGGAGATGGTGATTATTTTTTTTTAAAAAGAATTTCAACTGGTAGCGCCAAACCTGGTAATAGAGCTCTAAGTAAAGAATACCATCAAATTAACCATAATCAATTTGTTGAAAATAGTAAAAAAAATAATGTCTACACATGTGAAATTCTTAAACCGAATTTAGAGTATTTTAAAAAATGTTTTTCAAAATATCCTGATTACTATGCTGAATTTAATTATATACTCGTAGCTAATAAATGGATTTTTAAAAATTTTTCATCTATTGGCTTAATTGGCGCAAAAGAAAAATTAGATATCATTAAAAAACTAATGAATAAAAAAGATTATCAAAACTATATTGGAATTAGCAAATTTGAACATTATATAGAGATACCTCAGAAATATGCATGCGATGATCCAAAAAAAATTTCATATGAAGTAGCAGAGAAGCTTAAGAATAGTAATGTAAAATTATATTTATGTGGTTTAGGACATCTTAAAAACTATTTGCTTAGCCAACTTCCCAGCTATAGTAAAGCCATTTACCTTGATATTGGAACTGGAATTGATGCTTTGGCAGGTATAATTGATCCATATCGTCCTTATTTTGGAAATTGGACTAACTATCAATTTAAAAATACTGATATTTACAAAAATATAGATTTTATGCAATATGACCCAAACAAAGATAAATTGAAAAAATTTATTGATTAATTTTAAATCTGTGTAATTTATCTTTATAATTATTCTTTATTTTCTTTTGATCAATCTTTAGAAATTGAGACAAATCATTACATATTTTTTTAAAATTTTTATCAAAATCCTCATAATTAATTATTAGCGTTTTTAAATTTTTATTATTATTAATAAATTTATAAGTTAAATCATATAATTTTTTTGATTTATTGTATTCAAGAGAATGTATTGACTCTAAAGAATTAATGCATGACTCCAAATTTCGTTTCATGATAATAATTTTTAAGTTATCATTTAAGAATACATCTTTAATTAATGGTAAAAAAAATGAAACCCTAGGATCTTTAATTAAAATTTTATTTTCTTCTTTGAATTCAGTATTAATTAAATCGCAATATTCATTTTTTTCAAAATCAAAAAATATATCAAAATTTTCTTCAACTATTTCATTCCAATAAGAATTTCTTCTAGCCATTATTTTATCATGAATTATTGTAAAACTATCATTTTCAAAATAACCAAGTTTATTCGCGTAGTCCTTATCTCTATTAATGTTCTTGCCTAGGCTGTATCCTAAATCATTTATAATTGAACTCATTAAAGATGTTCCCGATCTATGCATACCTACAATATACACAATATCCCTATTTGATTTAATGACTTGTTCAGTATCTCTATAGATATCGATTGGAACAAATAAAATATCTTTATTAATTGCATTATATCCTTTTTTCAGAAAGACTGCAGTTTGATGAAAACTATCCCAATATATTTGAATATTATATTTTGGAGTTATATCAAATATTTTAATATTTAATTCTAAAATGAATTCTGTAAATATAAGTTGATAATACCCTCCTTGATAACCAATAAATTTACCTTTTTTATCTTTATATCTTTTTTTTATTAAAATGTTTTTAGGAACATAATTATTTAAAAAATTATTAATAGTTTGATATTTTAACTTGATCGATTTTATAAAAAATTCAAAAGTTGAATAATCTAAAAAAAAAAAGAGCTCAACACTGAATGGTTCAGCATCTTTTTCATATTTTTTAATAGAATTAAGATTTGTATTTTCTAAAAAACCACATAGGAAACTTTTATCTAGATTATAATCATTGTAATATTCAATTATCTCTTTATCAAAATATTTTTTGGAAGGAACATAATCATCCTCAATTAAAAAATAATAATCAAATTTTTCATCAAATAACTCAAACGCTTTTAAAAATTGTCCGAAAGAATATCCAAGATTATCGCACCAATAATATTTAATTTTTATATTATGATTATTGATGATATCTGTAATTTTGTAATACTCATCGATTAGTTCTTGATCAATATTAATAGGAATGACAATAGAAATTTGCGAAATGTAACAATAATTTTCTAAAATTCTTTTAATATGTATTTTTAAATAATCGGTTTGTTGATTAAAACCTTTACCCCTACTTTCAATATTATATCCATAAGTAGCAATTATATAGTTTGCTTTATACATATGAAAAGTAATCAATAGAATTTGATTTTAAAAAAAATGTTAAATTTTTATAAATTTGATATTCTGATTTTTTAAAAATAATTGTACATGATGGAAACTCTTTAATAATAATAACAAAAAAATTTCTAAAATAAGGTCTTTTTAGTAAAGGTGAGATTGGTGTTTTATCGTAATTTACCATCCAATCTATTTTGTCTCTTTCTTGTGATCCGCCCTCTAATATTAAAATTTGATTAGAAAATTTAAAGTAAAATTTTAAAGCAAATAAATAAACATCACCATCATTACTAATATCAATATGAATAATATCATAATTTTTTTTAATTTTTTTATGATATTTATAAAAATTATCTTTAACTATCTTAAAACCCAAAGGCTTTAATTTTGAAATTATTTTTTGATAATTAGCATTTTTAAATTGATAATCTTCAAATAAATCAACTACAGTAAGTTGATCGAAATTATTGTTATATGAAAAAGAGTATGCACTAAAACCATCTAGCACTCCTACTTCTAAAAAAGATCTGGAATTTAAAATTTTGGGAATATTATTAAATAGACTAAAATAAGTATTTGTATTGTAACTTGACATAATAAATTATAATCATATTTAATCTATAAAGTATGAAAAAATTACCTTTGTTCAAAGTACACATGCCTGATGGCGTTCATAAGGCACTTAATAAAGTTATCTATTCAGGATTTATTGGCCAAGGGAAATATGTTGATAAATTTGAAAAAAAATTATCTTCATATTTTAATAATCCCAATTTGCTAACAGTCAATGCTGCCACATCTGCAATACACTTAGCGTTAAGACTTTGTGATGTTAAAAATAATGATGAAGTTATATGTACTCCCATGACGTGCACTGCTACAAATATGCCAGTGCTTATACAAGGAGGAAAAATTGTATGGGCTGATGTTGATCCAGAAAGTGGTCTGGTTACAGCAAATTCTATTCAAAAAAAAATATCCTCTAATACTAAGGCGATTATTATTGTTCATTTTGGAGGTATACCTTGCGATGTTTTGGAAATAAATAAATTAGCTAAAAAATTTAATATAAAAGTTATTGAAGATGCTGCACATGCTCTTGGTAGTCAAATAGGTAACAAAAAAATTGGAAATCATTCAGATTTTATAATTTTTTCACTACAAGCAATAAAACACATTACAACAGGAGATGGGGGTATATTGATTTGTAAAAGAAGACATGACTACAAAAGAGCAAAGTTGTTAAGATGGTTTGGGATAGATAGAGATCAAAAAAGAAAAGACTTTAGATGCGAGGAAGATATTAAAGAGTATGGATACAAATATCATATGAATGATATCTCTGCATCCATAGGACTAGAGCAAATGAAATATATAAATAAAATAGTAAAAAAAAATCAAATTAACGGTGAGTTTTTTAATAAAAATTTAAAAAACATAAAAGGTATTAAGCTTATAAAAAAAAATGAAAATCATAAAATTAGTTATTGGATTTATACCTTACACATTGAAAAATTTAGAAATGAATTTGTTAAATACATGCAAAAAAAAAATATAGCTGTCTCAAGAGTTCATGAAAGAAATGATATTCATACAGCATTTAAAGATTTTAGAGCCAACCTTCCTGGTTTGGAAAAATTCAACTCAACTCAAATTTCTATTCCTGTTGGTTGGTGGTTAAGTAGAAATGATCTTAAAAGGATCAAAAAAGAAATTTTAAATTTTTCAAAAATATATTTTTCATAATTAATTAAAATTATTTTTGACTTTCATATATTTAAAATCATATTTAATGACTATTATTTTTTATAAATTAATTTAAAGAATATGTTAATTACCTTCTATTAAATTACTAAAAAAAATTAGTGATTATATGTAGCTACTATTTACTATATTTTACTTATTTAATTTAAGATTTAAAAATTTAAAAATCTATTTATCTCTCTCATTGTATAAAATATTTGATTCTTTTTTAAATATCTTAACTTCATTAACATCATCGTAAGGATGTGGTTTTAAATAAAACTGCTGATCAAACGTAAAATCAAAATTTAAATGTTTTTTTGACATATGGGAAAGAATTAAATTATTTTCATTTAGATAATTATTTGAAATAAAATATTTTAAATCTTCTTCTTTAAGACCGTTTACACAAATTTTATCTTTATTCCTACTAGATAAACTGGAACCTCCATAATAAATGAATTGAGGGCATTTTAGACAATAAAAACATTCATCGCTTAAGTTAATCCTTTGATCTATTTGCAATTCAAAATCCCATGGGGTTAAATTTTTTTTCCAGAAGAAAGAATATGAATAATTTTCAATTAATTTAACTAATTTAGATCTATTCCAAATTGTGTATTGCGTTGAAAGTTTGTAACTTGCATCATATTTTAATTTTAACAAATCCTTGGAAGTATTTGTTAACATACAATCTTTGGGTCTAATTAATACAGGCAAAATTCCTAATTTTATATTTAGAAAATCAATATTTTTTAATGTGGTATGTAAAAAATTATCTAAGAAATCAATATCTATCCAAGTTGAAATTAAAAAGTCATCTAAAGAAAAAATTATATATTTATCATCCAATTTTTTTAAATAATTTAAGATATCAGATCCCCAATCTCCTATTTTTCTTTGATATTTAGATAATTCTACATAATTACAATTAAAAATTTCACCGTTATAACTGCCATAATTTAAAAAATGTATATCAAAGTAATTTTTTGTATATTTGGTTAATAAGTACGATGATAATGGTATAATTTTTTTACTACCGGGATATCCACTTAATATTATTTTCAATGCTTGTTTATATTACACCTATGTTAAAAAAGATTATAAAGTTTATATACTTTTTTATTTAATGAATGCAAATTTATTAAATTAATTTTTTAATCTCTTCAATTTTATACTTTGTTGCTTCAGATGAATCTGGAATTGATGAATCAATTATTTCATGCATATTTTCACCTTGCTGTAATCCAATTTTTTTTATTTTTACTCTAGAAGGATCATTTGCATATTTTTCTATTGTGGCTTTTAATAAATCTCCTAACTTAAGAGACTTCATTTTTGGAACATAAGGTTGAGAGTTTTTAGCGTATTTAAGACAATCAAAAATCAAATTAATAGCATGGTCAACTGTCCAGTAAAACCTAGTTGCATTTAGATCAGTAACGATTAGGGGTTTATTTTTCTTAAGAGCCTCTCTCCATTTGAAAAGAACTGATCCAGTCGAATATAATACGTTACCATACCTAACAGTTCTATATGCTGTTTTTTTATTGATTTTTTCATATTCGCTAAATAGTCTTTCATGAAGTAATTTTGTAGCTCCATATACGCCATTTACCTTCGCTGCCTTATCAGTGCTTATGCCAATTATAAACTTTATTTTATATTTTAATGACAATTCTAATATATTTTGTGTACCTATAATATTTGATGAGATGCATAAACTGGGTGATTCTTCAGCTAGCAAAACGTGCTTGAATGCAGCTAAATGAAAAATAACATCGATATTTTTGAATGCTTTAAGAAGATCAAATTTGTTAGATATATCACCGGGAAGAATATTTATAAAAGGGAATTGCTCTTTAAGCTTAATTAGTTGGCCTTCATTCCTTGAGATAACAGTTATATGTTTGATTTTTTTTTTACTAAGTTTGGTTATTAATGCCTGACCTAAAAATCCAGTACCACCAGTAATTAATATGTTATGGTTTTTGTTGAGCATCAATTGTTATTTAAATATTCATAAAGACATAGTTCTATTCATATTTATATAAAATTTCATTAAAAACAAATAATCATATAAAAACATTGTAACTTTTAATACTAATTATTTGAACTATTTTTATAAAAATTAATTCCATCTTTTATATCTCCATCAAAAATTTTCTTTCCCTTCTCGAGTACAATGGAGTGATTACATATTTGTCTTACTAAGTCAACTTCGTGGCTTACGAATATAATTGTTTGTTGTTGGTTATTTGATAGTTGTTCTATCTTATTTAAACATTTTTTTCTAAAACTTAAATCTCCTACGGCCAAAACTTCATCAATTATCAATATCTCGGGGTCAAGATGAACGGCAATTGAGAAACCTAATCTTGTCAACATACCGGATGAAAATCTTTTCACGGGAGTATCCATAAAATTAGGTATTTCAGAAAATTCAATAATCTTTTCAATTCTTTCGTTAATATATTTTTTTTCATAACCCATCATTGAAGATTGAATATATATATTATCTCGAGCCGTTAAATTTCCATCCATTCCCACACCTTGCTCTAAAATAGAGATAAGTTTTCCTTTATAGATGATTTCCCCTTTAGTGGGTGTAGTTATTCTAGATAATATTTTCAATAATGTTGATTTACCTGATCCGTTTTTGCCTAAAAGAGCGAGTGTTGTTCCACGATTCAAATCAAAAGATAAATTATCTAAGGCTGAAATTGTTTTAAATTTTTCTAAAATATTTAAATTTTTATTATTGACATCTGCAATATTTTTAAAATTTTTATTTTTTTTGAATAATGAATTTTTAATTTCATTTATTAAATGGTCGCGGTTAAAAATGCCAAGTTTGTAATTTTTTGTTAAACCTTTTACTTTTAAAATTTGGTTATTTTCTAGTTTCATTAGAATGTATCTATGAAGTCTTTCTCTGTTTTTTTAAAAAGAATATAACCCAAAGAAAAAAATATCACACATAACAAAGTGTCTATTATTATCAAATGTAAATCAGGTATAGGAGTGTTTAAAAAGATACTCTTAAAAAGCTCTATAGGAAATGTCATAGGATTTAATGTAATTAAAATTTTTAATTTTCCCTGCACTAATGAGTAGGGATAAATGATTGGTGTTGCATAAATTGCGGCATTGATAAGGAAGCCGATCATGAATGTTAAATCTTTATATTTTATAGTCAAAGAGTTAATGATTAAACCAACTCCCATAGCAAAAATAATAATGTACATAATAATCACAAAAAAATATGGAAGTAATTTTAAGTTAACAACAATCGGAGAACCATAAAAAGAAAATAAAAATAAAAAAAATATAAATACTAAAAACTGAACACTAAATTTCAATAATATTATAAGGATATCAGCGTAAATTAAACATATCTTAGGAAAGTATATTTTAGCAAGTTGTGGCGCATTTCTATTAAAAATATCAGCCAATCTCTGAGACAGAGCAGAAAATAGGTTCCATACAGTAAAGCCAGCAAAATAAAAAAGATAAGGGGTAGTGCCATCTGTTGGAATTTTTGCAATATTTCCAAAAACTACAGTAAAAATAGATGACATAACTAATGGTTGAATAAAAAACCATAAAGGGCCAAGAATTGTTTGCTTATAAGCGGAATGAAAATCTCTATAAAAAAGCAAATAAATAAAATCTTTATGTGTAAAAATTTTTTTTAAATCATCGAGTAAGTTATAAGATACAAATTGAGGAGTTATATGTGTATAGGTATCTTTATATTTTGACATAAGAAATTATAAGATTATTTAGTTATAGTAAATTTTTATAAGTTTTTAGATGAAAGTAAATAAGTATATAAAATAATTTTTATGAAGGACATCAGCGTCAATATAATTACAAATTATAATAGTTATAAATACAACAGCCTGAAGTATTATTTGAAAATTTTTAAAGACCTAAAAACTACTTACCATGGGCATTATGCTGTTACGAGAAGTCTAATTCAGGGTTTTGAAAGAAATAATTTTAAATTCTCTTACAATAATTTTAGGGATAATTTTGATATCTGTTGGGTCTTATCTGACAAAATATCACTTAAACATGTGATTAACTTAAATAAATATAAGAAACTTTTAGCTGGGCCAAATATTAGCGTGTTGCCCACCGATGATGATAAAATTTTAATGAATAAAAAAATAGATTTAATAATTGTTCCAAGCGCATGGGTATCAAATTTATATAAAAATTTTACTAATAAAAAGATTAGTGTCTGGTATGCTGGAGTAAATGAAAACTTTTGGAAACCAAAAATTAATCATAATAATAGAAAAAGTATACTTATTTATTATAAACACAAAAATCAATCCTTGTTAAATAAGATAATAAATTTTCTTCAAAACAATAATCTTACTTTTGAAATACTTAAATATGGAGAATATAAAATTAATGAATATAAAAAAAAATTACTAAATTCTAGATTTGCTATCTTTATTACAAATACTGAAAGTCAGGGCATTGCCCTATGTGAGGCATGGTCAATGGATGTCCCGACATTTGTTTGGAATGATAAAAATGATTCAGAAAATAAATTTATAAAATATGGATTTACATCAAATGCTCCATATCTTAACTTGGAAACTGGCTCTGAATTTAAAAATTTTGATGAATTAACTTCATTAATTAATAATTCAAATAAAAACCAAATAAAGTTTAGTCCAAGAAAATGGGTTTTAGAAAACATGACAGATAAGATTTGTGCAAAAAATGCAATTGGGTTATTAAAAAGCCTATCCTAAAAAAAAAATTTTTAAATTATTTATCAAATTAGTTTTTAAATTCACTTTATTAGATCTTATATAAAAGGCATCTCCCCATGATAATGATCTAGAAGCCCATTTTGTTTCGCACCGTTTAAAATTAAATTGATTTAAAAAAAAATCTATATCTTCAACGAGTGGGTTACCTTCATAGGTCTCGTCTCGATTAATTTCACAGTATACATAATCAATATATTTAAGGGTTTCTTTAGAACCCTTTAACACCTCAAGTTCGTAACCTTGAACATCAATATTCAAAAAATTAACATTTTTAATTTTGAAAGAGTCAAGATCCTTTAGATTTACAATTTCTTTCTCCTCAAATTTTATTTTAGGATGTTGAACTAGGTGAATTTTAGGTTGTAAAATTGAACTGCTCTCCAGGTCATTGGAACTGCAATTCATAAGCACTCTATCCTCTTTACTACCTAAAGCATAATTGTAAGAAAATATTTCTAAGTTTTTAAATTTTGAAATTTTCTTATTTAAAATTTTGAAATTTTTTAATAATGGCTCAAAAATGTGAATTATCTTAAAATCAAATTTTTCGTAATCTGCCAACTCTTGTCCATGATGGCCGCCAACATGAATCACTCCTTTTATATTAAGATGATACTTGTTATTTAAATACTTAAGACTTATTAACATTTTTTTAATTGAATCAATTTAGAATTAATTTTTTTCAATATAGATAGATTGACTTGGAAAGGCAAAATTTAGTTTTAATTTTTCAACATCACTTTTAATTTGCATAGCTAATTTTTCTTTTATTTCTAAATAAGTTTCCCAATCATTCGTAGATGTAAAACAATAAACCAATATATCGATAGAACTATCGTTAAATTTATCCAGCCGAACAAAGGCTTTATAATTATCATTAACTATAAAATCTGAATTGTCAGCTATATGAGTTTTAATAGCATTAGTAAGATTTTTAATTTGTTCAAGAGTAGAGTTGTACTCTAGGCCAATTATCCAATTTATTCTTCGATTTGTTCTATTTGTATAATTAAGTATCGGAGCTTCCGCAAAGATATAATTTGGTATGGTAATGGGGGTTGAGTCAAATTTTCTAATTAATGTTGAACGAAATCCAATATGTTCTACTGTTCCCTCCGTATGACCCGGAACACTAATAACATCACCTAAATGAAATCTTTTCTCTAGGAGGATCATAATGCCAGAAATTAAATTTTTAAATAAATCTTGAGCGCCTAGTGCAACTGCAACACCAAAAAGTCCCAAACCAGCTATCACCGGTCCAATTTTTATCCCCCAAACTTCTAAAACAGCGACAATCCCCAAAAAAATTATTAAATATTTTAATGAGCGAACAATCCAAAGAACTAAAGCTTTGGTTAGAATTTTTTCTAATTTTGAGAAAATAGTAGAAAAGGGAATTAGGGATTGATGAATTAACCAAAAAACGAATATAGTAGCTAGGGTATTATTGATTTTTTGAAAGTATAAACCCAATGTTGAGTCAATTTCAAAATATAAAGTAACTGCAAGAAAAGCAACAACAATTGGTAGAAGCTTAAAAGGAGGAATTAAGGCATCATATAAACTATCATCTATTTCTGTAGATGTCTTTAGTACAATCTTTTTTAATTTTGAGACAATAAGTTTTGCAAAAATACTTCTAATGAGAAGTGCGAATATTATTGATATAAGAATTATTCCTAAGTCTAATAAACTTATACCAAAGACGCCGTTATAAAGAACAGC
>Ga0181607_10001221_pt1 | contig 23096 bp, 17 predicted proteins | sample 041ome_9_FD_132420 | JGI IMG/M metagenome (GOLD analysis project Ga0181607, IMG submission 132420) | Coastal salt marsh microbial communities from the Groves Creek Marsh, Skidaway Island, Georgia - 041413US metaG (megahit assembly) | ecosystem: Environmental > Aquatic > Marine > Intertidal zone...
CCCAAGGCACCGCCCAAGGTTCCCAAGCAGTCGCCCAAGGCACAGCCGCCGCAGTGCCATTACCTCGACGCATGCCATCGTTCTGGCTGTTATTTCTTCCATCCTGGAGGAGATAAGCGGATAGGTTTGATGTGCAGGCACGGTGCAGCCTGTCATAGCAAGAAGAGTGGGAAATGTCCTTTTAAGCATCCCTAGGATGTTTGAGGGGGTATGACCTATATTACATTTTTTTTATCTAAATTAATCATTTTGATAAATATTATTAATTGTAAAATAACTTATAAATAGATACTAACCATCCTAGAGTAAATAATATTCTTACTCGTATTTCATTGTCTTCTTCCCTTGTTTTAAAACCAAAAAGCAACGCTAATCTTTGGGTATAAAGGGGATACTCTTTATTTATTTTTTCCATCTCGGTTCCTTTAGCATAATCATTTTCCATATTAGTCAAAAAACACGCTCCTTTATTGGTATTCCAATGAATATAAGTTAAAGGCCAATTAATTGCGTGTAGTAATAATAGTGCTTTATTATTAGTAATTAATCCACCGACAATACAGTATAAAAAGAAGATAGTATGTATGGTAAATAGGGTATAATATTTAATTAAATTACTCATCTGGATGTTTTAATTAAATTGTAGATTATAACTTATTATTATCATAATTTATTTTTCAAAAATAAAATTGATTAATTATTGACTTAAAAATAATATTATATTCAACAAGTAGTTATACCTAGTATTAATTAATTATTAAATAAAATACAAATTCAAAATGGAAAAGTGTTTTCATTTTAATTACGAAAAAACGCTAGAAACTTCTCATTGCTTTGATGATGTTTTACTACGTCCAAGAGAAAGTAATATTGCTTCACGAAGTGAAATTGATTTAGGTGTTGATTTAGGAACTAAACACCGTTCTTTAAAATTAAAAATCCCTCTTATTTCATCCCCTATGGATACAGTCACTGAAAGTAAAATGGCAATTAATATGGCATTAAATGGAGGTATTGGTATTATTCATCGTTATATGACTGTATATGAACAAATTACGGAAATTACTAAGGTAAAACGTCATATTAATTATATTTTCCCAGACCCTTATAAGGTTAATAATCTAATGACATACCAAGGTATTTTAAATCATATTGAAAAAACCGGGGTCACTACTATCTGTGTATTTAGTAGAAATTTACCATTCCCTAAATTTGAAGGCATTATTACTAACCGTGATTTACAAAAGTTAGAAGTTCTACCTATTGAAAGCATTATTAATAAAACAGTAAAGGAATTGAATGAAGAATATCATATTATGACCCCATTTGATAAATTAATCTATATGTCTTATAATCATCAATATTACAAGGATATGATTAAAGATAATACTAGTCCTCATTTTGAAGACTGTATGGTAGAAGCACGTGACTTAATGAATGAAAATAATATTGAAAAAATACCAATTTTTAAAATGGATGAAAGTGGAAAACCTACTCATACAATTTTAGGTATAATTACACGACGTAGTATTGAACATTATTTTAACAATAGAACACGAGCAGCTCTGGATAAAAGTGGGTCTTTAGTAGTAGGTGCTGCTATTGGTATTCGTGGTGAATATTTAGAAGATGCTAAAAAATTAGTTGAAGCAGGTGTTGATTTACTTTGTATTGATGTTGCTAACGGTCATAATACTCATACCATTAAAGCAGTAGAAGAAGTTCGTAAATTATTTCCAGATATTGTAATTATGGTAGGAAATGTATGTACAGGACACGGATTTTATAAATTAGCAAAATCTGATTGTGATTGTATTCGGGTTGGTATTGGGAATGGTAGTATTTGTTCTACCCGATTAGAGACTGGTGCTGGATTTGGTCAATTTTCTTCTGTGAACGAATGTTATGATATTAAAAGACGTTATTATCTTGACACACACATTATTTGTGATGGTGGAAGTTTAGGAAAAACAGGTAATAAAGTTAAGGCTTTGGCAAGTGGTAGTAGTGCTATTATTATGGGAAAAACACTTGCTAGTTGTGAGGAAAGTCCTGGTAGTATTATTATTCGTAATGGTAAAAGAATGAAATATTATCGTGGAATGGCAAGTACAATGGCGAATATTAGTAAACGAGAAAAACAAATGAAAGAAGATTGTGCTTCTACTATTACCCGGTATAATAACCGAAAAAGAAAAGCAATTACCCAAACAGCGGAAGGAGTAGATGGAGTAATTGACTTAAAAGGTTCAGTGGAGGAAACATTAAACCAAATTTGTGGAGGTATTAGGTCCGGTCTTAGTTATCAGGGTTGTCGTTCTATTGAAGAACTCCACGAATTACGGAAAAACTATAAACTCCGTTGGGGTGTTATTACCTCCATTGGAATGAGTGAAACCGGTATTCGGGTTAAAACTTTTTAATTAAAAAAAATAAATTTTATACAAAGTATTAATATTAATTTTGTTATTATTAAATTTTAATATTTTTTTTCAAATTTGAATATTTTTCTTTTCAATGTAATAGATATTTGATTTTTTAATGATTTTTCTATCTTCGTTTTGATTGTAATAATCTTCAATACCATCCTCAATATAGGCGACATCCTTATAATGACGACGGAAAAAGGCATTGATGAAATCATAGGTAAATTTCAATTGTTTAATATTTTTAGCTGCTGTAATAATAATACTACCAGGGCGGAAAATACTCAAAGTGATAACTGTACAATTTTTCTTTTTTTTAGTAAAAGCACAATTCTCTGGACAATAACATTTACCGATTTTGTATTTATTAGCATCTAAATATTTTTCATTATACATAAATTTAACAATAATACCCGCATACTTATTATTAGGTTGATAGTAACGATAAATCTTATAAGTATCCTTGAGCAGAGTATTAATAACATCTAAATTATTATTGAAACGAGTGTTAAAATCACTATTAATTAATTCTACTTTAATTTTGTCTTGTTTAAATTGCCTAACTGTTAAATCATTATCAAATTGTAAAATATCTTGATAATCACCAGTTTCTTCAAAAATATTAATTTGCCTTTGGATTTCGCCTTGATATTTATCATTAATCCCTTTTACAAAATTTCTATCCGTTTTTTGAAGTTTTAAAATTTTATTTTCGTAATTCTTAAAAATATCCGCAATTTTATCAACTAATTCAGTAATCAAAGATTTAAATTTATTATCATCCATATTAAGATACTTTGAAGGCAATTTAAGTATTTTATTATACATTTGTAAAGATTCAATTAAACGAATTCTAAATTCCTGTGGATATTCATACTTATTAAGTAATTTATCCTTAGAACTTTTCATAGAATTATAATGAGTTCTACTAAAGTTAATAATAGTCTTATAAAATTCTTCTAAATCCGTATCACTATGCCATTTTGTATCATCATAATTATAAATTAATCCAATACCCATTAAATTTCGAATATCAAAAGAACTAATATTTCTACGGCGATAAACTACTTTATTTTCATTTTTATCCCAATAAGTAATGTAATCTACATTTTGACCATACTTAGAAATTAAACTTTTTTTAGTAAGTACTTGATACTTCATGGTTTTCAACAGATTAATTAAATAGGTTCCTATGTATTTAGTTTCCCAATCCGGATCTTGAATACCTGTCATTTGTAATTTACCATTGCTAAAAATCTTAATATTAATCTTTTTAAAATCCCAATACTTGTAAACTAAAGTAATTTGGTTATTAAAGACTTTAACAGGTAGTTTATCGGGGACAATACCCCTAGGCATATCCGTATGATTTTGCTCGTTATAATTACTTATACTAATAAAACATCCCTTTTTATCTTGTGTCATAGCATCATCCTTCTTATAAATATTTAAAAGACGACTGAAAATATGAAGATTTACCTCATTATTAATGAAACAAATCATAGTATAAGTTGAAATCTTAAGAGGACTTGGTTTAATAAAACCATTTTCATCTTTTGGAAAAACTATACTCATTTTAATCAATTTTTCAATGATTTAACGTACAATAATTTTCAAATTAAAATAAAACAATTTTATTATAATTAAGAATTAAGCAATAATAAATTAATTAGCAGAATTAATAATTTATTAAATCTCTTAAGTTAAAAAATTGTTTATAATTATATATACTACTATTTTCCTTAAATTAAACAATTAAAAAATATTATGTTTTATAATGAGTGTTTGTAAGGAAAATGCCAAACAAATAAGGGAAATTGAAACAAAAATTGCTAAATATATTTTTAATTCTTATATTAAGGAAAAATGTAAAATTTCCCAAGCAGAATTTATGTCTAAATTATTCTTTAAATCCCAAGGAGTAATTACACAGGAAGAATTATTAAAGGATGAATTAAAGTTATTAGATAAAGCAACTGAAGCATACGATTCTCATCTTGAAAAATATATTAATAATAAGAAAACAGTATTTGGTTATCCAGATGAGTATCGGTGTCATCATATTATTTACAAAAAACATAAATTCACTAGATGTAAGAATAAAGTAGATGAAGAAAATGGGGGTGATATGTTTTGCCTTCATCATTGGGATAGTGAAAATCCATACGAAAAAGAATATAAAAAATTAGTAGATAAAATAGAAGAATAAACAAAGGTGTAATAAAATAATTATTAAATTATCAAATAAATAAAATAGCAAAAACATAATTATTTTACTTAAAATTGATTAATAATTATTTTTTATTAATTATTATTTTACAACACACAACACTTAAATTGTTGGTTCTCACAAATACCTACTTTTGTTTCACCCATCAATATGTCTGAGATTACTATTTTGGCGATTATGTTTTGGGTGCGGGAGGTTAAGGTGAAGGAGTTTTTGGAGAAGGTTTGGGTTCAGGCATTTGTGGAGAATGATGATTGTATCAAGGACGGGGCAGATTATGTCTATGATTTTGATTGGATTAAGGATCGTCTTATCATCCAGTCCTTGGATGCATCTGGCATCCCTTCTATTAAGATCACACACAATCTCGCCCTTTATCGTCATGCATTTGATGCTATGAAGATGGAACTGATGTCTGTGATTGGTTCTAGTGTTTTGCCTGACTACCTGAAGGATAAGATGACACATGATGACCACAAGTTTCTAACCAAGATGACACATCTTCGTCATTCCAAGAAGGGTCTGTCTTTCACATATTTTGATAATATGGATAAAGTAGAGGGGGAAAACATATTTAATTGCCCGGAGTTTTACTATTGGGATAAATACCCTAAAGTATACGATATGGTTTACCGTATGCCTCAATCAAGTAGTGTCCCAAACTTTATGGAGGAGATTTACCATCGTGTTTGCCAGCGAATGGAGAAGACGCCGGACATTGACGATAATGATACAGGTTGTTGGGAGCATATCAAGGAATGCTTTTACCAGACATTTCCATCTGCCGAGTATCTTGATGAATTGATGACGGAGAATAAGGATATTCTGTGTTTTCATGAGGAGAAGGTGCCAGTGGTTTGCTAAATTATTGTCTATCTAGATTAGACAATAAAATTGTTTTTTTTTACATCTTACAACAATAGTAATTTACTTTTATTAATAAAAAGTATTCTATTTTGGCAATAGTATTAACAATAGTAAAATACCTATTATCCTTTAAAATATCTAAATCTAAAAAACTATCTAATTATGAGTTTTATTAACCATGTAGAAACTGTTATTTCTTCACTTCATACCATTATGGAAGAAGAGAATCCTATTAATCTTCTGGATTTTATTACCTTTTGGTTTAATCACGAAGAACTATGGTTTTCTAAAACGGATAGTGAAAAAGAAAATGCTGATAAAATTATTAATAAAATGGTTAATCGCTATTTTGAAGATGATTGGATTTCCTTTATTTGTAATACAATTAATAAATTTTCTATTTCAGGTGAAGGAATTAACAAAAAGCAATACCTGGTTTATACTCTCCTTCTAGATCAGTGTAATCGTCATATGTATCGTCATGTGTCTAATCCTGAAATTTTAGAAAAGAAAATTAGTAATGATAATATGGCACGCCAACTATGTATTACTAAATTATTTCCTTATGGAAATTTTGATATTAACTTAGCATCTAAAATCCTTTTAAAAGATTTTAAACCTCAAGAAATTGTCTTTCTACTCCTACCACTTAGGCACGGACTTCACAAAGATGATTTCTTCTTAATGATTGCTTTTAAGATTATTAATAATCTTATTAAACATAATCTAGAAACCACATCTACAGTAAATCCTTACTACAAAAGATTTTACCGTGCTACGTTCCAACAATTAGCAGAATTTAACTCTACTATTATTGATGAGAAATACCCTCCAAAATCAATTGTTAGTAATATTAATTCAATTTCTCCTGGAGAACTAATTAGTCGTCAAGAAATAACCCAAATTCTAGACCTTAAATGTCAATATAATATTCCCCTGCATTCCTGGAACATAATGGATAAAATCGGTAATCTAACTGAATATCAATCCCAATTTTGGCAAACTAATTTTATCCAACCTATTTACCAATTCTTAACTACTACCCCAATGAAAACTTTAGTTCTTAGTGTGAGTGGTGGAGTAGATAGTATGGTTCTATTAACTAGTGTAATGGAATGTTTTCGTCAATTAAAAGATACTAATAAGATTACCAATAGTAATATTACACAAATAAAAGTGGTTCATATTAACTATATGAATCGGGTTACTAGTAATCAAGAGGCTAATATGGTTCATCAATTTGTTAATTTTATCAATCATGACCATATCCTTCCTATTACATATTATCAACGAAATATTACAGAAGTTAAGCGTGAAGAATGCTCATTTCGTGATATCTATGAAGAAGTAACTCGTAATATTAGATTTAAAATGTATAGTGTTACTTCTATTCCTGATGAAACGGTAGTTTCCCTAGGTCATAATAAGGATGATTGTCAAGAGAATATTTGGAATAATATGATGAAACAACAATCCTATCAAAATCTCAAAGGTATGTTACCCGTTAGTTATGAAAAGGGAATTCAAATCTGGAGACCCTTTCTATCGGTATCTAAATTAATGATTTACCAAATGGCAAATATTTTAGAATTACCCTACTTATATGATAGCACACCAGATTGGAGTGAAAGAGGGAAGAAGCGGGATATACTCTTCCCATTTTTAGATAAATTTGATTCTCGTATTACATCTGGAATGGAAAATCTTTCCGAAACCTTCCAAGAAATGTATTCTATTTATGAAACACTTTCTAAGAATAGTATTGAATGGGATGATATAAACTATCAAATTAAGATACAACCCAGTATTTTACAATATCCATATCAATTATTCAAGGAAATCCTATTCCAAAGTATTAAACTCATCCAGGAACATACCGGAATTCATTTTTCTATAACTAATAGGTGTATTAATACAACCTTTAAAAGTTTAAAGTCAGCAACACGACCAATGATGAAGTTTAATCTAAAAACTAATATAGAAACCGGAAAATGTCTAACTTTAATATTTAATAATAATGAAAAACCAGAAATGAAATTATCTATTATGTAATTTACTTTAAATAATAAATATTCTAATTTTTTATTAAATTTATCAAAAAAAAATGTTTTTATTACTTTTAGGTAAAACAATAATTAATAATTATATTCCAATTAATAAGTAATTATTGTTATTATTCAAAATGGAAAACTTTCAAATTACACAAAGTGATAAACACAAATATCTGAAATTGTTATTTACAGATAATGGTAATGAATTTGTATCACAATGGGAAAATCATAAACACATATTACGTTCATTCATAAGCAATGGAACAGAAAATTTTTTAAAAGATTGCAATCAATTTAAATCGTATTATAATTATCAACAATCTAATCCTGATAATTCAAAAAACCCAATTATTTGGTTTTATGGCAAAGATGATGAAATTCTTGATTCGTTGAAGATTATTTGGAATGATATCTATACCCTAAGGTTTGAACCAGGAACATGTAATCCTGATACTAAACCTAAAGAATATAAATTAGCATTTAAGTTATGGGGGTTAGTATGGCATTAGATTTGTCATTTATTTTTATTTGTATTTCTATTTTTTAGTAAAAATCGTTTCAAATTCTATATTTTTTTTGTATTATTTATTGTAAGGATAAACTTTTTAATTAACTTTAGAATACCTTATAATTATAAGATAATATTCAAAGTTTAGAATATTTATTCATAAAGTAAAATAACCAATAAAAATGACAAACTTAATGTATTTAGAATTAGAAAATGGAGTTAAACTTATTGGTAAAGTCTTTGGTTATCAAGGACAAGTTGCTGGTGAATTAGTTTTTCAAACTGGTATTACTGGATATCCAGAAACATTAACCGATCCATCCTATGCCAAACAAATTCTTGTTTTCACAACTCCTTTAATTAATAATTATGGTATGCCTTCTACTCAATTTGAATATTTAGGGGATGAAAATAATAATGATAATAATAATAATCAAAATTTGGTAAATAATACCCAACACCAAAAATTAGATAATAATTACGAAAGTCTTAAACCCGCATTAAGTGCTATTGTCGTAGAAGAATATACAGAAAATAGTAGTCATTATGATAATTTGAAATCTCTTCATACTTGGTGTTTAGATAATGAAGTAGTAGGTATTTCCGGAATTGATACCCGCCATTTAACCCAAATTATTAGAGAAGAGGGAGATTGCCGTGCTAGAATTTATCCTTTAAACCCCATAGAAAACGAATTAATTCCATTTCTTAATATTGGAGAATTAGATTTAGTATCAAGTGTATCCTGTCCAGAAAAAGTATTTTATTCTTCTAAAAATAATTATCCTACTCTACCTACTCCAGATGGAAAAAAGAAAATCATCTTATTTGATTGTGGATGTAAAAATAGTCAAATTCTAGCATTTCTTAATAGAGGAATTGACGTTCTTAGAGTACCTAATTCTTATCTTCCCTCAGAAGAAGAATTACAAGAATATGATGGTATTTTCTTAAGTAATGGTCCTGGAAACCCAGAAACTAACACAGGATTAATTAAATTTTTGAAAGGATTAATTAATAGAGGTTTTGAAAAACCTATTTTTGGTATTTGTCTAGGACATCAATTAATGGGTTTATCCCAAGGAATTGAAATTGAAAAAATGAAATATGGTAACCGAGGACAAAATATTCCGGTAGAATATATTTTATCGGATGGAAACCAAAGTCAAAGATGCCTTATTACTAGTCAAAATCACGGGTATTGTTTAAGTAATTCCAGTATTGAAGAACATAAGGATTGGAGAATAATGTTTAAAAATGCCAATGATAATTCTAATGAAGGATTTTGTCATACTAAAAAACCTTATTTTAGTGTCCAGTTTCACCCAGAAGCAAGACCTGGACCTGAAGATGCCAATTTCTTATTTGATGTCTTTCATCAATTATTATTGGATACTACCCTTAATGTTTCTAGTTTAGTTGAAAAATACCTAAAAATAGAAAGGCAAAATAGTGTTGAATTGAAAACGCAAGACAGTGATATCATTAAAAAAGAAGGTAAAGTATTAATTATTGGTAGTGGTGGTTTAAGTATTGGTCAAGCCGGGGAGTTTGATTATAGTGGTAGTCAAGCTATTAAAGCATTTAAAGAGGAAGGATTAGAAACCTTATTAGTTAATCCCAATATTGCTACAATTCAAACTTCCATTGCTGATAAAGTATTTTATACTCCTATTACTAAAGAATTCATTTCACAGATTATTGAAAAAGAACGTCCTAATTATATTACAGTTTCCTTTGGTGGTCAAACTGCTTTAAATGTTGGGGTTCAACTCTGGGAATCTGGGGTATTAGATAAATGGGGAGTAGAAATATTAGGCACTAATCTTAAAACTGTTCAGATCACAGAAGATCGTTATGAATTTAAAGAAGTCTTAAAACACCCAGATATTAACCTAGAAGTTCCCCCTAGTCATAGTGTTACTAATGTAGATGATGCTTTACAAGTTGCTAATGACTTGGGTTATCCGGTGTTGGTTCGTGCAGGGTTTTGTCTAGGAGGTCAAGGGAGTGGATTTGCTAGTAATGATGAAGAATTAGTAGAACTTGTAGAAAAAGCATTATCTATTAGTGATGTAGTAATTATTGATAGAAGTTTAAAGGGTTGGAAGGAGTTAGAATATGAAATTATTAGAGATGCTAATGACAATTGTATTTGTATTTGTAATATGGAAAATTTAGACCCTCTAGGAGTACATACTGGGGAAAGTATTGTAGTAGCACCTAGTCAAACACTAAATGATATTGAATATCAATCTATGCGAAGTGCCTGTTTCCGGATTGTTCGGCATTTACAAATTGTGGGAGAATGTAATGTCCAATTCACTTTAGATCCTAATTCAAGTAAATTTTATGTTATTGAAATGAATGCCAGGTTATCTAGGTCATCGGCATTAGCATCTAAAGCAACCGGTTATCCATTAGCATATGTTGCTGCTAAAATTGGATTAGGATACCCTCTTCCTCGTATTACTAATAATGTTACCGGAACTACTACCGCATGTTTTGAACCTTCCTTAGATTACTTAGTAATTAAGATTCCTAGATGGGATTTAACTAAGTTTGACGGTGTTAGTTATAAATTAGGTAGTCATATGAAGAGTGTAGGTGAGGTGATGGGCATTGGTCGTGATTTTAGAGAAGCCTTGATGAAAACCATTAGAATGTCTGGAATGTTTGGTGAAACAGAATTATTTAATGTCTTAAAGGAAGGGGTATTTGATACTGTATTTAAGGAAGAAGACTTGTTATCAAAAGAATGGTTATCAAATTTCTTACAACCTAATTATCAGAGAATGTTGCGATTATTTATGACAATGACTACTTATAAGACTATGTATTCAGAAATGGGGAATTCGGAAATTATTGATAAAATTTACATAGCAACTAAAATTGATAGATGGTTTTTATGGCAAATCTTATCTATTGTTGAATTATTCTATACTACTTCTAAGGAAGTTATTCCAGATAATCATTTAAAAGATGTAATACTATCTTTAAAACAATATGGATTTAGTGATAATCAAATTTCTCACACTTTTAAAAATAAACTTACTAGTCTAGATGTAAAAAATATTAGATACCAATACAATATATTACCCAAAATTAAACAAATTGACACTGTTGCTGGTGAATTTCCGTGTCATACAAATTACCTTTATTTAACATATTTAGATGGTAATTCAGATGCCTGTTTATTTGAGGTTAAAGATAAGAAGGAGTTAGTAATTGTCTTAGGTAGTGGTGTTTATCGTATTGGTAGTAGTGTAGAATTTGATTGGTGTAGTGTTTCTTGTGTAAGAAAATTACGGGAATTAGGATATAATACTATTATGATTAATCACAATCCAGAAACAGTAAGTACCGATTATGACGAAGCTGATAAATTATTCTTTGAAGAACTTACACCAGAAATAGTGAGTGATATTTATTATTTAGAAAAACATAAAGTATCATCGTCAATGGATAATTACCAAGTGAAAGGATTGGTAATGGCAATGGGAGGTCAATCTGCTAATAATATTGTAATGGAATTACATAAAAATAAAATACCTATCTTAGGCACATCTCCAGAAATGATTGATAATGCGGAAAATAGATATAAATTTAGTCGCTTATTAGATACAATTGGAATTGACCAACCGGAATGGAAAGAATTAACCACCTTGGATGATGCCCGGGAATTTTGTCATAAGGTAAATTACCCTTGTTTAGTCCGTCCTTCTTATGTTTTAAGTGGTGCTGGAATGACAGTTGTCTATACCGATGAAGAATTAGATAAGTATTTAGGTAATGCCAAGGAAATTAGTCCAGATTATCCTGTAGTAGTTAGTAAATTCATTGATAATGCCAAAGAAATAGAAGTAGATGCCGTAGCACAGAATGGTAAAGTAGTTATTTTAGCAATTAGCGAGCATATTGAAAATGCTGGAGTTCATAGTGGGGATGCTACCTTAGTTCTTCCAGCACAGGATTTAACTCCAGATACTATTGAAAGGATAAAACAAATTGTTTTTAGCATCGGTAGTAATTTAAATGTTAATGGTCCTTTTAACCTTCAATTAATTGCCAAGGATGATAAATTAAAAGTTATTGAATGTAATTTACGGGTATCTAGAAGTTTCCCTTTTGCTAGTAAAACACTTAATATTAACTTAATTGATATTGCTACTAAGGTAATTATCCAACCAGAAATTGATATTTCATCTAGCATACCTTCTACTGTAAATTTTGATAGAATTGGTGTTAAAGTTCCACAGTTTAGTTTCCACCGATTAGAAGGTGCTAATTATCAGTTAGGTGTAGAAATGGCATCTACTGGTGAAGTTGCTTGTTTTGGTAATAATAGAAATATTGCTTACCTAAAAGCATTAATGTCTACCGGATTTAAAATAGCACCCATTACTAACACGAAAGCACTTATTTCTATTGGAGATTTAGATTGTAAAGAAGAATTATTAGCAAGTATTAAATTTATGTTTTCTATGGGATGGAATGTAGAAATGACCGCTGGTACAGGAAAATATTATCAACAATATTTACATCTGGATAAGGGAAAGAATAATTTTATTATTTATCAAAAAAAGGATTATGGTATTATTCTAGATAAGATTAAACAAAAACAATATGATGTGGTTATTAATGTTTCTAGCAAATGTGTAGATAAAGTTTTTCCAGTTAGGGAGAGATTTGGGTTTCAGTTAAGGAGATTAGCACTAGATTTCCAAATTCCATTACTTATTAATATTAAGAAAGCTAAATTATATATGGAAAGTGTATATTACTATTATCACAACGCTAAAGAATTCAATTGGTTTTACGATACTAGATATAATATTTCCAATATTGATAATAGTAATGATAATAACAATAATTTAATGAATACAGAAAAACCTAATAAAATGACATTAGCACCTACTGTTATTCAAAATGCCTTACAGTGTATAAGTTATCAAGAAAAAAGACAGGTTTCTCGGGTTGAAACCAAGGTTGTATTTAAGGATAAACATATTATGGATGCTAAACAATTTAATAGAAATATGTTAAGACAAATATTTTTAAGAAGTCAAGAAATAATGTATGCTCTACAAGGTGATAATACAGGTATTCCTGTTTTACCATTATCTGGTAAAGTCATTGGATTACTATTTTATACTCCAAGTAGTAGAACTAGGTGTAGTTTTGAAAGTGCCATTAAAAAACTAGGTGGTAATACTATTTTATTAACTCCAGATACCAGTAGTAGTCAAAAGGGAGAAAGTGTAGGAGATACTATCCAAACATTAGATACTTATACAGATGGTCTTATTATTAGGTCTCCAAATGATATTACTATTCAAGATTATCAGAACGAGACTGAAAATACTATTATTAATGCGGGTGATATGGAAGAACATCCAAGTCAAGCACTTTTAGATTTATTCACTATTAGACAAGAAAAAGGAACTGTAAATAATCTTAAATTTGCTATTATGGGAGATTTAAGTCATAGTAGAACTATTGGGTCTTTAGTAGAATTATTATGTAATTACAATGTTGAATTCCATTTTATTGCTACGGATAAATTACAAATTAATCCAACGATTATTGATTATATTGAAAATGCTAAAAAACAATCATCCTCTACAGGATATAACATTACTTATTTTATCCATACTGAAAACTTAGAGGATGATAATGTTAAAAATGAATTAAAATCAGTGGATGTAGTATATATGACACGATTACAAAAAGAAAGATGGGATACAGTAATTACAGAACAGGAAGTTAAGAAATATTATTTAACTAAGTCATTAGTTAATACTTTAAAGTCTAATAGTTTGATTATGCACCCTTTACCTAGAAATAATGAAATCCCTAAGGAAATTGACACGGATAGAAGAGCAATTTACTTCAAACAAATGAAATATGGACTTTATTTGAGAATGACTTTGTGTGAATTAATGTTTGGTGGAAAATAATATTATTATTTATTGTTTTTGTTTGTGATTTTTAGTTGATATTTTAGTTTTTTAAGTTTAATAATAATATTAATAGTTAATATTAATAAATAATACCAACATATTAATTAATAATATAAATAATAAAATATTATGTTGCGTTCTATATATGATGAAGCGTATTTCAAAAACTATAGAACAGGATTTACTAATTATCATAAATATTTTATATTAAATGGTGGCAAATCTGATAATTATAAAGTAAATAATATAATTATTGGAAATCATAAGACACATAAAAAAATTAAAGTAATTAATCAAAATATAAAACAGAACAAGAAATTTAAAACAATAAAATACACTTTAAATGGTGGTGAAATATATGGAAAAGGAAAGTATAAATTTGATTTCAAAGTAGATAAGGATGATGATTTAACTAAAATATTTATAGGTAATCATATTGATTGTTTTATAGGTTTAATCCATAGTAATAACCCAACTGAATTAATAATTCAAGGGTTTGGTTATAATAAATATTGTAATGAAAGTAAAGATTTAGAACCAATCAATGGGACTAAAATAATGTTTAATACAATTTTAAATTATATTAAAGCAAAATTTAAAAAAATAAAGAGGATTGAATTAACTGATACTGCAACGATAAAATGTAAAAGTGATATAATAGATGAAACATACTCTATAAATCTTTATGATTTATATTTTCTTAAGTACGCAAAGGGTTATTATTTACAGAATTTCAAATTTAAGTTTTCATATAATAGACATAAAATTATTCATAGGCAAAATATAATAAACTATTTACAATATAAATTAAAATATAAAGATTTAGTGAAATACTTATCTATTTATATAAAAAATAATGTAAAATATAATGCCATATTGGTAGAACTTAAACATTTTTTTACAATAAATAGCGAATTAAAAAAAGAATTAACATATAAAGAAATATCTAGAAATCTAAAAACACAAAAATATGATTGTGGATTATTATATTATTTAACATTATTTATAATGACATACGCTCATTTAGTTAATTTAAGAGATATAACATACCATTTAGTATTGTCTTGAAAACTAGAATACTTTATCATCCTTTAAAAATTAAATAAATTATAATACTTTAACCATCTAAAGATGAAAGAAAACAACCGTGTCCGTTTTTTGTCATATTAAATTTATTAGGAAAAGTATCATTAACCCAGGACGCCATTTTATCATATCCCCATTCTCGTAAATCAAAATTGTATTTTCGGGTTAAAAAATCTTTTACCAAAGATACATTAATTCTATCTTTATCTTCTAATAAAAATTCTATTTCAGTTAAAAATAATTCCACTGTTTCCGGAGATGGTTTTTTATTAATAATTTTAGTTTTTCCTTTCTTTTTCTTTCTATCATCACTACCTCTTAAAACATCAATTTTAGTGTAAGTATCACAAATACTTTTTAGGGAAATATTAACATTATTACCACCAATACAATTTACCTTTTTATTTCGCACTTTAATTTCAGAAACTACATGTCGGTAATCGCTATCTGTTGTAATAATGTAAAATAAGGTAATATTATCTACTGAATATAAATCTTTCATAATATCCACACATAACTTAATATCAGAGGAATTCTTACCACTTATCCTTTCACATTGAATTGGAATAATACCATAGGTTGAAGCCGTTTTTAACCAACTTTTCATATTATCTTGACTCCAATCACCATAGACACGAGAAATAATAATGCGACCATAATTCTTTATTTCGTTGAGAATAATATCAGCATCTCTATAACATACATTATCTCCGTCTATGTAAATAGCAATAGTTTCGTTATTCATTTTATATATTTTATTTAATTACTTAATTAAATCATTTAATATTTTATTTAATATATTTTTTAAAATTAAAAAAAAATTATTCCATATTAAAATTAAAGTTAAAATGTTTAAATCATCATATAGGGATATTTATATTAATAATTTTAGACCCGATTTTACAGATTATCATAGATATTTTAATTTAATAGGAGGTAAAAATAAAAAAAAGAAAACATATAAGAATAACATAGAAATAAGGGGTAGAAAAAGAAGTTTAAAAGGGGGAGTTATTTATGGTAAAGGGAAATACCGTTTTGATTTCAAAGTAGATGTTAATGAAGACAAAACTAGAATATTTATTGGCAATAAAATTAACTGTTTCCTAGGTTCTATTATGATTGAAGATAAAACCAAATTAATAATTCAAGGATTTGCATTTAATAAATATTGTAATTTAGAAAAGAATTTAGACCCCGGAAGAGGAACCAAAATAATGTTTAATACTATTATTGATTTTATTAAAGATAATTATCAAAAGATTAAAACTGTAGAATTCTCTGATAACGCTATAACTTATTGTTATTCGGAAATAATTAAAGAAAGAATTAGTTTACAATTATATTATTTGTATTTGTTAAAATATGGTAAAGGTTATTATATGCAAAACTTTGGTTTTACAATATCTTATAATGACGATATAATACTACATAAAGATAATATTAAAAACTATTTGAAATTTGTATTAAAGTATGAGGATTTTAAAAAATATTTAACTTCTGGTGCTAATAAAAAATATGAAAAATTGATAGATGAATTGAGGCGTTTTTTTACAATAAATGGTGAATTAAAACAAGAATTACATTTTAAAGATATTTCTAGAAATTTAAAACAAAATAAATACGATTGTTATTTTTTAAGACAATTAATAATATACATTATTCGCAATGCAGACCTTTATAATTTAACATATAATACATACCATTTAAGTATATGAATTGTTTTTATTTAATTAAAATTGTTTTGATACGTTATTTTTTTATTTAAATATTAACTAATATTGTATCCCAGATAACAATAAATTACTAATTATTTATAGATATCTATTTTATAATAACCCACCATAAAATGAATAGGGTAATTCCTCAACTAAAACGTCTATCTGGGTTTCGTGCTCATAACTTTGAAGCACAATTAACCCCCCTTTATGATAAACGCCGTGAGGAATATCATAAACTCCAGAAGGAAATTGATAATTATTTAGCACGACCTACTGTAGTTCATTCTCATATTAATGATAAAACCAATTTTTCTAGTGAATATTATCAAACAGAGGTATCACCTCTATATGGTCACAAAGAAATTGTTAAGTATCGTTATTGTGATAAAGTACCTCTTATTAATGGATTAGAACAATTTGAGAAAGGAAAACAATATTGGAGTAATCTCCCTATTGAAACCCGAATGGAAAAAATTCTTAAGGTTGCTGACCTGATTAAGGGTAAATACTTTTACCAAATGCTAGCTGCCACAATGGTAGGACAAGGAAAGAACCTCTACCAGGCGAATATTGATTGTATTCAAGAACTGGTTGATTTCCTTTATTTCAACGTGGATTATAGTCTTCGAATGTTAAAGGAACAACCCATTTCAACTAAATATGAAAAAAATTATTCACAATATTTACCAATGAGTGGGTTTGTTGCTAGTTATACCCCTTTTAATTTTACGGCAATTGCTGGTAATCTAGCAATATCTCCTCTCATTTGGGGTAATTCCGTCTTTTGGAAACCTAGTGAAAAGGCATTGTTGTCTAATTATTTACTATTCCAGATTTGTATGGAGGTCGGTATTCCTAATTCTGTTCTCAATTTTGTAGTTTCGGATTATCAAGTATTTACCAATATGATAACTAAAAATAAGAATTTAGGTACTGTCCTTTTCACGGGAAGCACATTTGGATTTAATAATGTTATTCAGTCAGTAAATGAAAACTATGTTAATAAGTTTATTCAACCTGGAAAAACTAGAACTGATACCCATTATAATTATCCTAGAATTATGGGAGAAACAGGTGGTAAGAATTTTCACTTTGTAGAAAAAACTGCTGATCTAGATTTAGTAGTAGAAAGAACTTATGAAAGTGCCTTTGGATATAGTGGACAAAAGTGTAGTGCCTGTTCTCGTCTATATTTACCTATGGAAATGTGGGAACCTTTCAAACATAAAATTCTTCAAAAAATTAAATTAATTTTTGCGGATGAATGTGGTGTTATTAGTCATTACAAATATAATGAACTAACAGATTATATCAATGAACTCAAAAATGATGAAATGGTAGATGTATATTCACCCCAAGATTGTAATGACGAAATCTCTTACTTCGTATGCCCAACGCTAGTTCTTTGTCATACCAGTAACCATTTTATTATGGAAAAAGAAATGTTTGGTCCTATTCTAGCAGTCCGTCTTTACACCGATATGGAAGATGCTATTAAAGAATGTAAAACAGCGACACCTTATCGTTTAACAGGTTCCGTTTTTAGTCAGGACGATACTTTCTTGGACGAAAGTATTAATATCTTTGCGGAAAACTGTGGCAACTTTTACATTAATGATAAAAGCACGGGAGCAGTAGTAGGACAACAACCCTTTGGGGGTTTTGGAGTGAGTGGAACCAATGATAAAGCCGGAGATAAATCCTTTATGCGTCGTCTATGTAATCAGAGGAATATTAAAGTTAGTAACAAAAAAAAACTATAGGATAGTTATTTAGTTATTAATTTAATGTATTAATTAATAAACTAATAAACCTATTAGTATCTATTTAGTTTTTATTTTTTTCAACACATGTGAAGATGAATATTATAAAAGTATGCCAGATACTCTTTGCTGGTATTTGACATTTTATAATCACCCACCCGAATTGCAGTGAATGCGTCGTCCAATTCGCTCTCAGCAATCCTGGATGGAAAACCGATATTTCTGTTAAATTCCTCAATATCGCAATTCAAAAGAGGGGCAATATCATTCTTTGACTTTAGTTCGTCTTCATCCAATACCTCTCCATCCCCTACCCAGCGAATTGTTAGATATTGGTGAAGGTCCAGACAAAACATGGGAAAATCATTGTTAAAATCCTCAAACTTATCAATGTCCTCTTGAGTAATGAAAGGGATGGAGTTATTTGCCATCTTGGCGTGGTCTAATAATAGTTTTAGTTATTATAAATAAAAAAACAATTTTTATATGTTTTTGGTAATCATTTCCAATAACCAAATTATTATCAATGATAATAATAAAAAGTAAAATGGATTCCAATAATACAAAGGTATATTCTAAGAAAAATATAAAGAAAAATACCAAGACATACACTAAGAAAAATTCATTAATTAAAAAAAGAACTAAGAAACACCCAGGTCATTTATTCACGGATGATAACCCAGAAAGCACAGTTCCTAATACCGGATTTGCTAATAAAGAAATTGTTTTGAAAACACTAAAAGATATGGAACATAGAGATATTGTATATCAATTCCAAGTTATTAATACAATGTATCATCGTGGATTATCCGTTGTTAAGCAGACCAAAGATGAAGGGAAAAAACAGGATATTACTGAAGGATTATCCTTGTATAAGAAATGGTTAAGTGATTATAAATCCCGAGACCGTAAGAAGGAAATGATGCCTTATTTATCCTTGGATGTAGTTAATGAATTAGAAGCATTGGCGGAATATTATGATATTTCAAGAAAGGCGAGAGGCTTAGATACTAGCACCAAGAGCGATAAAGGGTTTCTTCAAGTCTATCGTGAAGTAGAGGGGAATGAAAAAATGCTGAGAACTATTCCTATTAAATCCTCTGTGCCAGATGGAATAACCTGGGATAAGTATCGTAATCAATATTTAACAAGGAGAAAGAGTATGATAAAAATTGGTGGATATGGTATGTATCATACAAGTGGAGAATTAAAAGGGTTGCCTACTAAATTACACGTTAATATGATAATGTGGGGATACAGTCCAGATAAGAAAAAAATAAGTAGCAAGAGTTATTTAATGAAGGTTAAAAAAGTTGTTGGTTAGTGGGTTTTAAAAAATTGTTTTTATTTTTTGTTATTTAAAGATTTATTAATTTATAATATTATATATTAATAATACAATTAATATTATTATAATGCCTAATATTGAAAACAATAATACAGATGATAAAATAATAAATATAGATACATCTAATTATGAAGAAATTAAATTATATTATGATAATATATTAAATAAAGATAAAAGTACCTATAAATCCAGCAATGATGAACCAACACCCATTAATTGTATTGAGGAAATGATAAGTAAAATTCCAGAACATATATGGAAAAAAAAAAAAATTTCTATATTAGATCCTTGTTGTGGTAATGGTAATTTTTATATACCTATTCTCTATAAATTATTAAAATATCACAATAAAAGAGAAATATTAGAAAATATTTTAAACTTTAATGATACTAATAATTCAAGATTAGAAAATATTCGTAAAGTATTCTGTAGTGAAAATTATAATTTAAATATAACTAATCAAAATTTTATTGAATATAATAACAATAATAATTATGATTTGATAGTTGCTAATCCTCCATATGCTAAAATATTAGAAAATGGTAAAAGGGCGTCGAAGAATCATAATTTGATTAAAGATTTTATTGAAAAATCATTGGCACTATTGAAACCAAATGGATATTTAGTATTTATAACACCTGATAATTGGATGTCATATGCTGATAGAAATACATTAATTAAAAAAATTACTAAATTGCAAATTATCCATTTAGACATACATACAGCAAAAAAATATTTTAAAAAAATAGGTTCTAGTTTTACTTGGTATGTAATTAAAAATTGTGAATATAGTAAAAATATTAATATTACTGGTATATGGAAAAAAAAAGAATATAAATGTTCTGTAGTATCTCAACAAAGAAACTATATACCATTATTATATAATAAAATAGTACAAAGTATATTATCAAAAACAGTTGATAATACATCATTACCTAAATTTGAAATTAAAACAAGTAGTGATCTACATAAATACACAAAAAAAGATTTAATAAATAAAATAAAAAATGATGAATTTAAATATAAATTAATACATACTCCTAAGCAAACTGTTTATGCTTCAAGACCTCATAAATATCAAGAAGGATTTAAGGTGTTTATATCAACAACAGACAAATATAAAGTGTTTATTGATAATTGCGGAATGACACAATCAATTGCATTTATTTTATGTAAAGATAAAGAAGATGCTAAATCAAAATTAAAAATATTAGAACATCCATTATATATATTTATTAATAATATTTGTCGTTGGGGAAATTTTAATAATATTAGAATATTACAAAGTTTTCCTTTACCAAATATAAAATATTCAGGAAATCCTAAAGAAATATATGATTATTTTAATATTAATAAAAAAGAAATTACATATATTAATGAAAACATGTAATAAATAATAAATAAATAATTATTATTTTGTTGTTTTTTTATTTTTTGTTTTTACTTTTTTTACACATAGATATAGTTTACGATTATATATTGAATAGAAATTAATAATAATAATATTAATAATCTATAAATAACAAAGGATAATAACAATTTAAATTAAGTTTATTGGATCTATTAATTAGGATCACAATTATCACTAAGAATTGGATATTCACCACTAACTTTTTTAAATAATTTCATAATTTTAGATTCATATTTATGATATGTTTGAGCTACTATTTTTTCAGTTTCACCCATAATATCTGTTTCAAATGCTTTTTCTTCTAACTGCCAAACATATATTTCCCATTTATCTCCATCTAATAATGTTTTTTCCATAGTATGATAAATATGTGCGTTTGTAACAGACATTTTTCCACTTTTACCACGTTCTCTTACGTGATGTCCACATAAATATGAACCAAAACGCATTTTCATAGGTTTCCTAGTACCTCCAACTTTTACTATTTTACCATTGTATAAAAATAGATAAATATATTCTCCTTGTTTTTCCCATAATATATTACACGGTATTGCCATAATTGTAGTTTGGCGGTTTTTACTATCATCGAGTGTAATGTCTGCATACTTTACAAATTGAGCACCTGTGGCATGTTCTTTAAATTTTTCTATAGATAAAGGGTTTTTAATTTTATTTATATTTTTTGACCACTTTTTTCTTGCATTTTCTCCATTCTTAAATTTTGGATGATTATTATTATCGGTATTAGTAATATTAATATTAATATTATTTACTCCTTCACTTAAATTATCAATAATGCTACTCATCTTAATATGTTATTTTTAATTTTCACGAATCTAAATAATTACAACTAATTTAAAGTGTTTTAGTATAATAAATTAAAAAATAAAACAAAAACAATTTTTAAATTATTTTTTATACATAATGAATGGTTTGCCTTAATGCTTTTTTAGTAGGAACCGCACATTCAAATGGTTTAATATTTGTAATTCGTCGTCGGTGTCTAAAACCATGTGGGTCATTATCTAGATAATAATAATTGTTATTTGCTAACTCACAAATATAAAGGATTTTATTTTCTCCTTGACATAAGAATACAATATCGCCTGGTTCCATTTTTTGGGTAAATGTTCGAAAATATGTTTCTCTTTTTTTAATTTGATTATTAGATATATTATTACTTAGCCAATGATTTCTCCTTTCTTCTACTTCAGATGGTATATATTCTATTTGTAAATCATATCCTATTCCAATACTTTCGGTATCTAGACACCTTTGTTTAACTTGTTCAAATGACTGGTCATTAGTACCAATCTTAAAATACCAATAATTAACCATTTTAGTTATTTTAAGTTTTCAACAATGATAATTATTCCAAATAATTAGAAAAAATACTAAACAATTTTTATTTAGATAAAAAAATTGATTTTACAATTTAAAAATAAGGTGTTTATTATTTATTAAATATTTTGAATTTATATATTTTGTATTCATTTAATTACTAGTAATAATGTCTTCTACATCTTATACAAAAGAACAATTAGAAGCTTTTGATCTAGATAAAATTAAAGATATTAAATCTTTATTAAAAATTAAATCAAATTTACGAAATAAAGATAAATTAATTAATCTTATTATGGAAGAGCAAAATGAACCAGGTAAGCATTCTAAGAAAAATGTTAGAAAAACAACAAAAAAGAAAAAAGAGATTAAATATGATAC
>Ga0181607_10001228_pt1 | contig 23010 bp, 21 predicted proteins | sample 041ome_9_FD_132420 | JGI IMG/M metagenome (GOLD analysis project Ga0181607, IMG submission 132420) | Coastal salt marsh microbial communities from the Groves Creek Marsh, Skidaway Island, Georgia - 041413US metaG (megahit assembly) | ecosystem: Environmental > Aquatic > Marine > Intertidal zone...
ACAAACAGCAGGGAAAGTACACCCCTTCCTATTTACTCAATCGCAGGCAATACTTGCCCGCACTTGGATCCCATGCCAAGACAGTCCAGGCGTTCGTTATACCTACGAAGCCAAAGTTACTGTTCCACCTGGTTTAATGGCTGTAATGAGTGCCTCGAATCCCACGTCAGTTGATTCATCCGGTGTATATCAATTTGTAATGGATCAGCCCATTCCAAGCTATTTGATGGCTTTGGCGGTGGGTGATTTGGTGTTTCAATCTGTTGGAGCAAACACTGGAGTATATGCAGAACCCAGCATGATTGAAGCCACCGCGTTTGAGTTTGGTGATATGCAGAGGATGTTGGAATCGGCAGAGGCGATTTATGGCAAATACGCTTGGGATCAGTATGATGTGCTTCTACTGCCACCGAGTTTTCCTTTTGGTGGGATGGAGAATCCACGATTAACCTTTGTCACGCCCACTATTTTGGCAGGTGACAAATCATTGACGGCCTTGGTGGCTCATGAATTAGCGCATAGTTGGAGTGGTAATTTGGTCACCAATCGCACGTGGGACGATTTCTGGCTCAATGAAGGATTTACGGTTTATTTCGAGCGAAGAATCATGGAAGATGTTTATGGAAAAGAATATGCCGATATGTTGACATTACTCGGTCGCCAAGATTTGGACAAGGAACTCAAGGCATTGGAAGACTCACCAGAAGACACGCACTTGAAATTAAACCTAGAAGGTCGCGATCCTGATGATGGGATGAGCGATATCGCTTACGAGAAAGGCTATTTCTTTTTACGTACGGTGGAAGAAAGCGTTGGAAGAGAAAAATTCGATCAATTTTTAAACGAGCATTTTTCAAATAATGCCTTTCAAACCATTATCACGGAAGAGTTTTTAGCTCACCTTAAAGAAGACCTGCTTTTGAATGACGAAGCCGCGTACAACGAGTTGAAGATTGATGAATGGGTTTACGGTCCTGGTCTTCCCGCTAATTGTATTGCCGTATCGTCTTCTTTGTTCGATCAAGTGAATACCCAAGTTGAAATGTTTTTATCTGAGGGAGGAACCGCTGCGGCCATTGACACTGCCGGATGGACAACCCATCAATGGTTGCATTTTTTACGTCAACTGCCATCTGACTTGGGTGTGGAGAAAATGAAGGATTTGGACAATCGTTTTGCACTGACACAGACGGGCAATAGTGAAATAGCAGCCGAGTGGTTTTTACGCGCCATTGAGAATAACTACAGTGCTGCTGATGATGCCATAGAGGCGTTTCTGATTCGTGTGGGCAGAAGGAAATTCTTAATGCCTATTTATACTGCGTTAACCGAGGCTGATCCTTCCAAGGAGCGAGCAAAAGCCATTTACACACAAGCAAGACCCAATTATCATTCTGTTTCAACCAACAGCCTCGATGAGCTGTTAGATATGTAGAGCCATGGATGCACCACAAAGCGAGAACAATGAATTTCCACCCCTGAGTTTTAGGGATTTTTCAACGGCATTTGCACACTTGAGCGATAGTGAGCTGCGATTTGCATATTGGATTTTCCGTATGATGAACAACAGCGCTCTTACGAATACCTTAACCGGCTTGGCAGAGTGGGCCCTGAAGTGGAACTTACCCATTCGATGGGCTGTTAAACCTACCGTTTTCCGAGTTTTTTGTGGTGGCGAAACCATTTTTGAGTCGTTGCAAGCGGTTGAAAAGTTGGGAGTGAATCAGATAGGTGCCATTCTCGATTACTCTGTCGAAGGCCAAGATAAAGAGATTGAATTTGGAAAGACCGAAACCGAGATCGTTCGCATTATTCAGTTGGCGAAGGAAAACACCAATATTCCTGTTTCATGCATTAAAGTAAGCGGCATTGCCTCCAATGCACTCTTGGAAAAACTATCATCTAACAAAGACCTAAATGACTCTGAAAAGCGTGAAGCTGCCAATTTGCATCTGCGTTTTGAACGCATTTGTCAAGCAGCTTTCGACAATAATGTGCCGTTGTATGTTGACGCGGAAGAAAGTTGGATTCAAGACGCCATCGATCGCTTAGTTGAGAGTATGATGGTACGATACAATAAGGAGCGTGCAATCATTTTTCAAACCATTCAGATGTTTCGCCACGATCGCCTTGAATATTACAAGAAACTGATAGAGCGCGGAAGGAGAGAGGGGTTTAAAATTGGGATGAAAATTGTGCGAGGAGCCTACTTAGACAAGGAAAACTTACGCGCGAAAGAAAAAGGATATCCTACACCTATCAATCTTACAAAGCAAGCTACAGACGATATGTACAATGTAGCCCTTAAGTTGAGTGTCGAAAACATTGATTGGGTTGAAATTTGTGCTGGTACACATAATGAGGAAAGCTCTATGTTGCTAACAGAACTCATGGCCCAAAATGGATTACCAAACAATCATCCGCACATCTATTTCTCTCAACTGTATGGCATGAGCGATTACATGAGCTTCAATTTAGCTGCTTCTGGCTACAATGTGTCAAAGTATTTGCCGTACGGACCAGTCAAGGCTACACTGCCTTATTTGTTGCGCAGAGCAAAGGAGAATTCGGCCATTGCAGGACAAATGGGGAAGGAGTATTCAATGATCGTCAATGAACGAAAGCGCAGAAGTCAAGAGTCTTTTGATGTAGAAGAAATTGCAAATTGAATATTCTCGAGAAATTTGAAAAGTACTATGCAGTATGGTCAATAAGTTTGTTCATAGTTGCTTTGGTTATTGTAGGCTCTGAACTCAGGATTTACGATAATTTCTCAACACCACCGAGTGGTTTGCATGCATGGCGACAGACTGATGCCGCATCCATAGCACAGCTTTTTCATAGTGATCATTTGGGTTTATTTTCTCCTGCAATACATTCTCAAACATCAGACTTTTTAGCTTCTGGAGATTGTGCCACCAGTGAATTTCCCCTATTATACTAAGGTGTAGGCTTGATGCATTCATGGTTTGGAGAGAATGAGGGCTACTTCAGAATAGTGACCTTCTTACTCCATGGCCTATCTATTTTGGTTTTGTTTTTGGTTCTTTTCAAACTTTCAAACAGCTTTTTTGGAGCAGCTTTGCCGGGACTCTTTTGGTATACTTCTCCTATTCTGATTTATTACTCGAGTAACTTTCTGTCCAATATGCCTGCCCTCTCATTTGCTGTAATGGGGTTTGCCAGCGCATATTACTTTCTTCATAGTAAGAGGTATAAATGGTTTATAGCGGCAGCGGTATTTTATGCTATTGCTGGATTATTTAAAGTAACGGCTTTATTGTCTTTGGTCGCATTGGTGGGAGCGCTCGGTTTGAGCTACTTGATTAAAGTTCGGGAATTAAACTGGAGGGAATTGGTACCTTTAGTCCTGGCAGTAATTCCGAGTTTTTTATGGATAGCATATGCCAAATATTATAATGAGGATCATCTGTGCTACTATTTTTCAACGCAACTTTATCCTATATGGGAACTCGATTTCAACGGAATAGTATACCATTTAGACTTGATTCATAAAGCTTGGACAGGGCAGTTCTACCCAACGATAACTCTAGTGATACTTGCATGCTCTTTGGTGACAATTTTATTTTTGATCAGGCGGTATTCGCTTGTTGTGAAACTCTGGCTTCTACTTGTCTTAATAGGGGTGCTAGCTTATATCGCCATGCAATTTCAAGTGCTTTTTGCGCATGATTACTATTTCACCAACCTGTTTATTCTACCCTTGATGGTGATGAGTTTTTCTTTTGTAGAACTTTCAAAATCAATCAATCAGCGTATAAGGTCAATAGCGGGAGTTGTGTTAAGTTTAATCTTGTTTCTCGCATTTCAAAAAGGAGATAAGATTAATGCTCAAAGGCGAGAACAATTCAAAGACGCAAAGCCAAAGCTCATTGAGTTAAGGCCATTATTAGATCGACTAGGAGTATCGACTGAGGATAAAATTGTGTTTACGCCAGACGAGAGTAATGTATCGTTGTATTACTTAAGAAGAAAGGGTTGGACGCAGTACGGATATCCTTTAAATGAGAACGGCTCTATGAAAGACTCAAAAACATACACTTTTCGATTAAAGACAATGTATGAAAGGGGGAATGCAAAGTATGTCGTCATTTATGGTGATGAGGCCTTAACACTCTACCCAGAAATTGTTCCTTTTTTAGGAGAGGAATTAGGTGATTCTCTAGGATTGAGAGTTTATCAATTCAAGCCTCAAGATTGAGTTTTTAGCACTGCTTTTAATGCTTTGATGGTGTCTTTGCGATGAAGCTTTCCGTTTTCAGTTTCTTCAAAAGAATCAAGGTAATGCACGTCTTTGGGCATTTCATACTTATGAAGTACCGTTCTCAAATCTTCAATTAACTCGTTTTGATCATCTTCATTGAGCGGCTGACCTTCAATAACCAACACTACTTGTTCTCCTAGTTTTTCATCAGGTAAACCCGCGAAAAAAAACTTGGTGTTGAGCATTGGTTTGGTCAATTTCTCAATCACTTCAGGAATGATCTTTACACCACCGCTGTTGATCATATTGTCTGCACGGCCAATCCAATGAAACGAAGTTGAATCCTCAATCTTAACAATATCGTTGGTTACCAAAGGGTTATCTGGTAATAATTCTGATTTCAACACCAAACATCCGCGATCGTCTGATTCAATATCAATGCCTTCTAACACTCGAAATGGCATCCGATTCTCAGACCTATTCACCCTGCGCAATGCAACATGAGAAATGGTCTCGGTCATACCAAATGATTCGTAAATTTCATTTGGCCAGTCTTTGGTGCGCTCTTCCAAGCGCGGATCAACTTGTCCTCCGCCAACGATGATTTTTTTAACTTTTTTCCATCGCTCTGTAGCTTCAGTATTTTCGGTGATGTTGAACAGTTGCATCGGCACCAACGCGGCAAAATCGATGTTTTTACCTTCAGGTATTTCAGGTAGAGAAGTGGATTCAGCAATGTGAAGGTCCAATTGACCGATAATGGATCGGGCGATCATCATTTTTCCGCCAATGAATCGATTAGGCATGCACAACAGCGCAGAATTGTTGGGCTTTAGATCTAGAAAATTCAAAGTGCGTTGGGCGCTCGCTAGGATGTGTTCTTTTTTGATCTTGATTTTTTTCGGCCGGCCTGTGCTTCCAGAAGTGCGTGCTTGAATCCAATCTTTGGTGTTGCTCCAATCTACCACAAACTCCAGAATTTCTTCCAATTCGCCCATTCCATAACCTTCTTGCAACTGCTGTTGGGCGTGTGCGCGCCATTCGTGCAATGAGCGTTTGCGACCGTCAATCGAAAGCGTTTTATAATTTTTCCATTCTGAAGATAGCTCAATCATAGAAGAAGGGTGTTCAGGTTCCAAGTATTGTTTGGTTCAAATTTGATCATTTCGCCTTGAATATAAAGCGGAGAGTCAAAATTATTCAGGTATAACGAACCTGTGCCTAGTCCTTGTGGTAGTTTAACGTTTTTTGAATAAGTGAATTGTGTGATGTTGTTTAATCCAACATTGCTTTCAAGGACTGAAGTCATCCACCAAGCGATGCCCCGATCTTCAGCCAAGCTAATCCATTCATTAGAAGCGGTTAGGCCACCAATTAAACTGGGCTTTAAAATGATGTATTGCGGTTGAATGTTTTCCAGCAGAGCTATTTTCTCTTTTTGATCAGTAATGGAAATCAGTTCTTCATCTAAGGCGATGGGTATAGGTGATTCGCGGCATAGATGAGCCATCGGCTCCCAATTTCGTGGTTGAATTGGTTGCTCGATGGAGTGTATGTCAAAAGCGCTGAGTGCCTGCAATTTTGAAAGGGCATCTTCAATCGAAAAGGCGCCATTGGCGTCTACTCGCAGTTCCAATTCATTTCCAAATTGATGCCTAATCCGTTTCAGAATATTCAGCTCATCTTGAAAGTTGATGGCACCTATTTTCATTTTTATACATGTGAAGCCTTGCTCTACTTTGGTTTTCACCTGATCCAACATGAATTCAGGTTTTCCCATCCAAACAAGTCCATTGATCAGCATGGCATCTTCACCTTTGGTAAAGCCATCGTCATGAAAAATTTTGCTTCCGTTGGCTTCCCTGTCTGCTAAAAACATTTCCAAACCGAACGCAATGCTCGGAAAAAGCAAAAGGTCAGGTTTGGATGAACTTTTTTCGTTGAGCCATTGGCATACTTCATTTAGTTTGGCTTCGTAATTGAGCAATGGATCAGGGCTTAACCCTTCAATTATACTGCACTCACCTAATGCAGGGTAGCTCATGTGCTCGTCTTTGGATATCAGGAAATAACTATGCTTTTCGAGCAATACGCCACGGGAGGTACCACTCGGCTTCTTAAAGTTAAGGGTATATTTTTTCCAGAAAACGTCAGTCATCGTTTTATATAAAACATGTCAGCACCAATCTGGTTGGAAGGGTTAATCGGAAGCAATTAATCGCCTTCTACAAAAACCCCCATAGCGCTGTACTTTTCAATGCGATTGTTGATGCGCACCTCGGGTTTCAGCCGCTTAAGTGAGTCATATTGTTTGATGATTTCAGCTTTCACGTTCTCAAATGCCTCCACATGGTTGCTGTGTGCGCCACCTAAAGGTTCATTGATGATGCCATCGATCAACCTATTGCTCAACATATTATCAGCAGTAAGCTTCAGTGCATCTGCCGCTTGCTCCTTATAGTCCCAGCTCCTCCAAAGGATGGATGAACATGATTCAGGAGAAATCACTGAATACCACGTGTATTCCATCATCAATACCTTGTCTGCAACGCCAATTCCCAAAGCGCCACCTGAAGCTCCTTCGCCAATGATGATTGCAATTACGGGAACTTTTAGGTTGAACATCTCATAGATGTTTCGTGCAATGGCTTCGCCTTGTCCGCGCTCCTCAGCTTCCAATCCCGGAAATGCACCGGGAGTGTCGATGAAGCAAACGATTGGTTTGTTGAATTTCTCTGCCAATCTGAATAGGCGCAAAGCTTTTCTGTATCCCTCAGGATTCGCCATACCGAAGTTTCGATACTGGCGCATCTTCGTATTGATTCCTTTCTGTTGGCCGACAAACATGTAGGTCTTTCCATCAATGCTTCCAAAACCTCCCACCATGGCTTTGTCATCGCGCACGCCTCTATCGCCATGCAGTTCGATGAAATCACCGCCAGTAACAGCGTTGATGTAAGCTAACGTGTATGGTCTTTCAGGGTGGCGGCTCACTTGCACCTTTTGCCAAGGCGTCAAGTTAGCATATATCTCCTTTTTGGTTTCTATCAATCTCTGCTCCAACTCTTTGATCGAGTCTTCGCTTTTTAATTTACTCTTTTCCTTCACCTGCTTCATGTTCTCCAATTGTTCTTGAAGCTCTTGAATCGGTTTTTCAAATTCGAGGTAAACTGCCATAGATGTATCTATTTAAGAAGCGCCAAAGTTAGAATTAGAATTATATAAAGCGGTATGCAACTTTACGCACTCCATCGCTTCTTTAGCATCATGCACGCGTAAAATGCTTGCACCGTGCTCTAAGGCGATCATATTCAAAGCAGTAGTGCCGTTGAGTGCGTTTTCAGGTTTGGTGCTTAACACCTTATTGATCATGCTTTTTCTTGAAAGTCCAACCAAAATGGGATGGCCCAATACGGCAAATTGATTCAAATTACGCAGCAATCGGTAGTTGTGTTCGGCAGTTTTTCCAAACCCAAAACCAGGGTCGATTATAAGGTCATGCACACCCAATTTCTTCAATTGCTCTACTTTGAGCATTAAGTCAGTGATAACATCCTTGGTCACATGTTCATAACTCGGATTGTCTTGCATGGTTTCAGGCGTTCCTTGAATGTGCATTAAAACATAGGGCACTTGCAATTTAGCGATGGTTTCGAACATTTTCTCGTCCATTGTTCCTCCGCTGATATCGTTGATCATGTCGGCACCGGCATCCACAGCAAGCTCGGCAACATGGGCTCTGAACGTGTCGACAGAAATGACTGTATCGGGAAAATTTGACCTTAAAAGTTTTATGGCCGGGATCAAACGATGCAATTCCTCTGACTCTGCAATCATTTCGGCCTTTGGTCGTGTGGAGACCGCCCCAAGATCTAAGATGGAAGCGCCAGCATCCAAGTGCATTTTGGCTCTTTCGATGATACCACTTTCTGTATTGTATCTGCCTCCATCAAAGAAAGAATCTGGAGTCACGTTGATGATACCCATCACTTGAGGTGTGGAGAAGTTGATCAATTTGCCGCGGCAGTTGATGGTTTGTTTCATTGGAATTGCTGTAATTTGCTGGCCCATATCGGTAACGAAAATAGATGGAACATACACTTAAACAATACGATGAAGCTTTAGAAAAATGCAGAGATATTTTTTTGAAGAAAACATCTGATTACGGAACGGCTTGGCGTGTGCTCAGACCAAAATCTTTGACCGATCAAATATTTATCAAAGCCCAGCGCATACGCACCATCGAAGAAACCGGTGAAAACAAGGTGGGCGAGGATGTGCAAGATGAATTCATTGGTATTGTAAATTACTGCATTATGGCGCAGTTGCAGTTGGAGTTGACCGAAGCCGATGGCATGGAATTGTCGCTTGATAGGGTCACCTCACTGTATGAATCAAAGGCCAACTTGACAAGAGATTTGATGATTAAGAAGAACACCGATTATGGTGAAGCTTGGAGAGACATGCGCGTGAGTTCTTTGACCGATTTAATCTTAATGAAGATTTTACGCATTCGTCAAATTGAAGATAACAGAGGGAAAACCATCATTAGCGAAGGCATTGATGCCAATTACCAAGACATGATGAATTATGCGTTGTTTGCCTTGATTCGTTTGAACGAATAACCTTAAAAGCTATTGAAAGTTCTCATTCTCAGTACGGTATGGTTAGAGCCAAACTCAACAGCTGCTGGGAGCAGAATGCTTCAAATCATTCGCTTATTTCAACAGCAAAACTGGGAGGTTCATTATGCTTCAACGGCTGCTGAAAGTCCTTTCGCTATTGATCTTGAAAGCATTGGAGTAGAGAAGTGGCAAGCGAAGGTCAATAACAACGGCTTTGACACCTTTGTGCAGGGATTAGCGCCCAGCATTGTCGTTTTTGACCGCTTTATGGTAGAAGAACAATTCGGTTGGCGCGTGGCTAGATACGTGCCCAATGCACTGCGTGTTCTTGATACAGAAGATTTGCACTGCCTGCGTTATGCGCGCCAATTGGCTGTTCAAGAAAATAGAACATTCAAAGAAGAAGACTTAAAATCTGATGCAGCCATCAGGGAAGTAGCAGCCATCCTGCGTTCTGACCTTTCCTTGATGATTTCATCATTTGAAATGGAGTTGCTTGAGCGTGTTTTTAAAGTTGACTCGCAATTACTTCATTATTTGCCTTTCATGGTTGATGCGGAAGACCAAAGAACACTGAAACCATTTACTGATCGCCAGTATTTTGTATCGATTGGCAATTTTCATCATGCACCTAATTTAGATTCAGTTAAACATTTGAAGTCTCAAATTTGGCCTTTGATTAGAGAGCAGTTGCCGAACGCTGAGCTTCACGTTTATGGTGCATATCCCACGCAGCAAGTGCTCGAGATGAATGACTCAAAGAATGGTTTTCTGGTGAAGGGCAGGGCAGAAAATGCTTTTGAAGTGATTGGGAACGCCAGAGTGCTGTTGGCACCATTGCGTTTTGGTGCAGGATTGAAAGGTAAATTATTGGACGCCATTCAATGCGGAACCCCCACGGTTACTACATCGATAGGAGCGGAAGCCATGAATGGTGAATTGCCATGGAATGGATTTGTAATAGATGATGTCGCTGAATTTGCGGAGAAATCCGTTGAACTATATTGCGATGAAAAACAGTGGCTTGAAGCGCAGCAAAATGGATTTTCGATTTTGAAGCAAGTCTTTGATAAAGGATTGCACTCTCAATCTCTTCTCGAGCGAATAAAAACGATTCAAAAGAGCTTAACGCAACATCGTAGCTCTAATTTCATAGGAAAGTTGCTTCAGCATCACACCCTGCGCAGTACAGAATATATGTCCAAGTGGATTGAGGCGAAGAATCGAATAGGTAAAGGCCCAGCATCATCGAATAAGAGTGAGTGAACCCTGCTCCTTTTTTGGGTTGCCGTACACATCAATAAAATCTACGGTATAGAAATATGGTCCGCTCGGACAAAGCCTTCCGTTTATGGTTCCATCCCAAGGTGTTTCAAGCGTTCCTTCATACATGCTTTCACCCCAACGATTGTAAATGCGCACCTCAGCAGATTCAATTCCTGATATATCGAATACTTCGAAGAAATCATTAATACCATCGTTGTTTGGACTGAAAACATTGGGCATGATAAGCGTTGTTGCACAAATGGATTCGAAGATTTCGATTTCTCCAAACGTTTCGCATCCATTTTCAAAGACGACTTCTAGACCGTAAATACCAGGTTCAGAAATCGTTCGAATGGAGTCTTGGATTCCGTCAGACCATCGATAGCTTAATGCCTGAGGAAGGCTGCCATTTAAGCTGAATGTGTCTCCTCTGCAAATGGATGTGTCTGTTCCTAAGTCTAGACTAGCTGATGGTTTTGGTGTCACATGGATGCTGTCAGAGTAAAAGCATTTTCCCAATTTCACTCTAACCCAGTATAGACCCGAATCCGATACATTAATGGTTGAAGCATCTTCATCTGTTGACCATCTATACGCATCGGCCAATGCAGAGGCTGCAGAAAGTTCGAGCGCAAGATTAGAACAAATGCTCGTGTCGGGACCCAGCTCTAGTTGTGGAACTTCAGAAATATTGATCTTGACGGTATCGGTTGCAAAACAAATGTCATCCTGGGTTATTCGCAGCCAGTATGTACCCGCGGTGTTTGTAGAGATGGTGGAGCTAACGGCACCGTTTGACCACAAATAACCCATTGCAGGAAAAGGAGCACTCAGATTTACCAGTTCGCCATCGCAAGAGGTTTTGTCTGCCCCGAGGGTAAAAATGGGCGCGTTGTTTACTTGAACATTTACCGTGTCTGAAAACGAGCATTGGTTTAGATCGGTGATTGAAACAATAACTTGCTCTGAGGTGCTAGCGGTATATTGTGTTTCACTCGAGCCATCGTGCCAAACATATCCTTCGTAATTGGTGCTTGAGAGATCAAACGTGACCGCGTCTGGCGCACAGATGGTGGTGTCGTTGCCGAGTGAAAAGGTGTTCGCGTCTGTTTCAAATACATGGATATTTACAGTGTCAGATCTTGTCTCGCATAAATAATTTGCTGTAACGATGTACTCCGTTGTTACTTCTGGTGAAGCACTCGGATTGGGGATGTTACTCGCGCTGAGTCCGGAGCTCGGACTCCATGAAAAAACAGCTGGAGCATTACCCGCGGTGAGTTGCACGGCTTCTCCTTTACAAATAGAATCGTTGACTAAATCAACCAAAAAGCTATCGATGGGCTCAGCAAAACAGAACGACTGAACATTATTAACGCCACCAGTAGTGCCGATGAATCCGTAATACGCGATCGGATTTCCTGAGAAGATAGTATTAACTATGTCTTCGGTCCATTGAACACGCAGTAAGCAGTCAAAATAGACACTCAAGGTTGTTGTGATCGGATTCCACTCAACACGGAATGAATGGTCGTTTCCGTCTTCTATGTTGGCATTGGTGCTTGACGCCTGCAAAGGTGTAATCAATGAGTTTGGTAAATTGTGGTTGGCAGAGGCGTTTTTGTGAATTCCTATATGGTCATAGAAAGGGTCTCCGTATTCGCCATTTTGATAGGTATCGATTTCAATACCGAGAGATCCATTTTGCAGCCCTGTGCCTGTGAATCCAATGTCGCCACCTGTGCCACCAGCAATCAGCTGCGATGGGTCCATTGAAGATCTAAGAACGAACATCATTCCGTCAGCTCCAGCATCATTGTTTCCAAGATTCACCGAAAAGCTGTAGTCGAAAGCATTATTGAGATTGATGCTTTGACTGTCGTATGCATATCCCGAAAGTGCGTTGGCAGCTGATGTTAGGCGGTAGCAATTGTTGGGTAATGAAGCTGTGGAGCCTCCAATGGTCATTTGTGCCAGAGCTCCTTGCATAGCAAAACAGAGCGTGATAGCCGAGCAAAGCTTGACACTGAAAGACTTGAAACTAAACATGCGATTTGTATTGCATATGCTCGAATTACCTTTTTTTGATGGGGAGGATGCTTTGCGAATATACAACTTAAAGTTAATTGTACTATAAGTAGTGCGGTTATTTTTCGATCGCTTTGATCATTAAAAGAACATTTCGGAAAGAAACATCATTAAAAAGTGCTTTAGCCTTTGTAATTGGCTTGCAACGCATTCAGAAAATTTCGGAGGTATTGATCCAAGCAAGGTTGATATTTTCTGTGGTCTGGGTTTCGGAAGAACGCACTCAACTCGTGTTTTCCAATGGGTTTTCCAATGGAAGCAAATAGATCCAGCATATCATCGCTGGTTAAATTCAATGCAATTTTTATCTTTTTAAGAATCATGTTATTGCTCAAAGGATTCTCTGGCTCGGGCTGTGGTCCTTCTCTCTTGCCGCGCTTCAGGATGATCAATCCGTTGAGGAAAACCGCCAAATCTCTGTCTGAAATCTCAATCAGCGTGGGATCTTCTTCCTTTTTCAGCCATCCGCTCACAAGCTCTTTCGATACCTTTTCATTCGCCAAAAGGAATAAGTCGGCCACTTGCTGATCATTAAAGTTGAAAAGGTAGCGTATGCGTCTTATGATGTCATTGTTGGTCATAGGTAGAGATCTAGCGTTAATTCCAGTTTGGGGTTCAAAGCTAATGCGATCAATTGATTTTATTAGAATTGGTGCATGAATGATTCACTCTGCACCGAACAAGAACAGGGCATAGGTCTATGGAGTGCGCTCAATGAATTGGCTCGGGCGAAGGAAGAAAATATGCATTGCCGCAAAACTAAACTGGATTTTAGTCTGCGGATAGCTGTGACAAGATCTATATAATTCTATCAATGATCACCGTGATGCCATCTTTTGCAAGTGCCTCACACTGAAACCAAGGAAGCTGTCCTGGCAAGTAGCCCAACGATGGCGACTGCTTGTCGAATTTATCTGGGAAAGCAACCATTTTATAGCCTTTATAGGGATTTGGCTGCCCTTTTATCGCTTTGGCAATCATAGCAGCCGGACCATGATAAACTGCAACAAGGAATCGGTCAGACTCTTTCACCCATCTTAAAAGTGTACCCACATTTTCATCATTTGGAAGCCCTACCATAGAACCATGTCCACCGGGAAGAAATACCGCGATGTAATCTGAACCTTCATTCAGCGCATTGCTTTCCACGAGTTTTTTCAAGGAATGCGGTTTATCGAATTTTGCTTGGTTTTCTGACCGAAATTTGATCACCGCCTGGTCATTAACAGGTACTGACCATTCTTCAAGGATGGCTGATTTCCCCGTTGGTGTTACTACGTCAAAGTCAAATCCTCCATTCATTAAGTGCATCAGCGGAACCATTGTTTCTTGCACATTATTGCCGGTAGAGAAGCTTTTTCCATTGGTCATTTTGAAGTAACGTTCTTCCGTACAGAGGACCAATACTTTTTTGTTTCCTGTATATTTTTTACCTCCGAAGGTTGACGCCTTATATCCGCTCACCTTGTCTACACCAAATTTTCTTCCAAGTGGGGAAGGGATGTAGCCGGAACCGTTATTTTCCTTGGTTGGAGCTATCCCGAGTATGCTTTTGATCATCATTCTATTGGTTAAAAATTGATGATGCAAATCTCGATCTGCCAAAATGGGCGGATTAAATGATTTCTCGGAAGGACTAAATGATTTCTCGGAAGTTGATGCTTTGTATCAATCTAACAAACGGTCCAAACAGCTTCTGAACCATTACATTTTCTGCCGTTCTTCCTCTACCTTCTCCCATAAAGCTTTGTTATCAGGATCAGACATGACTTAGGTCAAAGCAACAGTTTTCTTGGAGTAGCGATTGGCTACTTGCGAGGAACGAGTAGGCGAGAGGGCGCATAAAAATTAGTCCTTGATCTGTTCAATCCTCTTGCCCTTAAACAACGTGTATTTGTTCAATCGGCATTCCAACGAGCCGTTAAACACTTTTATGCGTTCATCGGGTTTCAAGCCCAAGCGCTTCATCGCTGGCAAATTGGAGCTGATTACCCAAACCGTGTGGTTGGCATAATTATGCTTCAATCGAAAACCGATTTCATGGTACAACTCAATCATTTCCTCAGGGTCGTCTAAGCGCTCGCCATAGGGCGGATTCATCAATATTAAGGCTGATTCAGCAAATGGATCAGAAGCGGTAAAGTCTATGCACTCAAACGATATATCGTCAATCACGCCTGAACGCATGGCATTACGCTTCGCAACTGAAATCGTGGATTCGTCAATGTCTCTTGCCAAAATTTTCACATCTATCGGCTGGATGGCACTTCTCAATTCAAACTGCAAGCGGTCAAAGAGTGCTTTGTCATAATCAACCCAATTTTGAAAAGCAAATGCACGGTGCAATCCAGGCGCAGTGTTGGTGGCCATCAGTGCGGATTCAATAGCTATGGTTCCTGAACCCGTCATGGCATCGAGCAACGGTTCTTTCTTGTTCCATTGGCTAAACAGCACCATGGCTGCGGCCAATACTTCACTCATGGGAGCTTCGTTGCTCTCGGTGCGGTAGCCGCGCTTCTCCAAGCTTTCGCCCGAACTGTCTAATGAAATATCAACGTCATTTTCTGAGATGTGTAAATTGATGCGCACATCAGGATTGGCTACACTCACTGAAGGGCGTTTCCCCGTTTTTTCTTTGAATTGATCTACAATGGCATCCTTCACCTTTTGGGCCACGTATTGCGAATGTGTAAATCGGGTGCTATTGGCTGTGCTGTCTATTACGAATGTCTGTTCCAACGTGAGGTATTTCTCCCAGTTTACCTTTCCGGCTAAGGAATACAAATGCCGGTCGTTGTGCGCTTGAAAATGGGTGATGGGAACAAGGAAGCGCAATGCCAAGCGTGAAGCTAGGTTGCAACGATAGAGCAACTCTTGGTCTCCGTCAAACTGTACGGCTCGGTTGAGTAGAACAATGTTTTTGGCACCTAGCGATTTGAGTTCTTCTGAAAGAAGGGCCTCTAAGCCAAAAAGGGTTTTTGCTACGATTTTCAATGCATTAAAATTCTTAGTGCAAGTATAGGCTTAAAGCCCACACCAGCACTAAGAAGCAATGCGTCTCAAGGTTTAATCCAATACACACTGATTGGTGTATTCTATTGTGGGTTCATCCACATTGAAGCCCATGATGATGGAGTTTTGTTCATGGCTAAGGTTCACATAAGTGGCTCCAAAGTTGGCCTCAGAGCTGGATGAAAAGCTGTTCTCCTTAATGGTAAATTTTCCAGAGGCCACTTTTTCACCGTTGGCATTTTCTAAAACGAAGTTGTTCTTTTTGTTCTCGATGGTGAAAAGCGTTGTTTGAACCAGGGTAGAGTCGATGCAAATCAGCGGAATTACAGGACTCTCCTCCAGAATTCCAACTACCCTGTCGTTGATGTAGAGTGTATATTGTTCATTGTCTGCATTTTGAATGAAGAAATAACCTTGAACGCTTTCGTCCAGTTTTTTACACGAGGAAAGGAAAAGAATTCCGATGGAGAAAAGAACAACTTTGCTGGTTTTCATGTGATTTTAAATTTTTCGGGAGAACGCGAATTCCGTGCCAATTATTATTCACGGGAAGTAATCAAGTGATTATTTTCGCCCCTTAATTTGAATCATCATGGGAAGAGCGTTTGAATACCGAAGAGCAGCCAAAGAAAAGCGATGGGACAAGATGTCTCGCATATTTCCAAAATTGGCAAAGGCCATCACCATGGCTGCAAAAGAGGGTGGAGTTGACCCAGATATGAATGCTTCATTGCGTACGGCCATTCAAAACGCCAAAGCGCAAAACATGCCCAAAGACAATATCGAATCGGCTATCAAGCGCGCTGAGGGTAAAGATGCAGCGGATTATACAGAAGTTAACTACGAAGGCAAAGGCCCACACGGTGTATTGGTGTTTGTAGAATGTGCTTCGGATAATACTACGCGCACCGTAGCCAATGTGAAGCATTACTTTACCAAGTCGGGAGGAAGCTTGGTTCCTAGTGGTTCATTGGAATTCATGTTCAACCGCAAAGCCGTTTTCCAATTTGAAAAACCTGAGGGATTGGATGTAGAAGAACTCGAATTCGAATTGATCGATGCTGGATTGGAAGAAATCATCGAGAATGAAGGCACCTTGTATGCCTACGCAGATTATACCAATTTCGGCTCTATGAGTGCCGCTTTTGAAGAAAAGGGTATCGAGATAGACAAAGCCAATTTGCAGCGTATTCCTTCTTCTCCAGTCGAGTTCAGTGACGAACAATTGGAAGACATCGAAAAGATGCTCGACAAGATGGAGGAGGACGATGACGTGCAAGCGGTGTACACCAACATTGCCTAAGGTTATTTCGCAAACAATTGGCTAGGGTCTTGAAAGGCCTTGAATTCCAGCGCATTTCCTGAAGGATCGTAGAAAAACATGGTGGCTTGCTCGCCCATCAGTCCTTTGAATCTGATATAGGGTTCAATGACGAATGCTATGCCTTGGTCTTGAAGACGACTTGCTAAGCTTTGCCAAACTTCCCAATCCAACACCACTCCAAAATGGGGCACCGGCACATCGTGTCCGTCAATCGCATTTGAGCTATCCTTCGACTTTGGCTGATCGGCCATGTGGATCACCAATTGGTGCCCAAAGAAGTTAAAATCTACCCAATGGTCGCTGCTGCGCCCTTCTTCGCAACCCAACACTTCCCTATAAAATGTGCGGGTTTGATCAAGATCGCTCACTGGAATGGCCAGGTGAAATGGTTGGAGTGTCGGCATGCTTTCGATGGTTTATTCGGTGAAATAGCACTTGGGTTCTTTGCGTTTTCGCGTTTTTTGTTTTCTTCTCGGTGCTTTGTAATAGCGATCGCAATATCCGAAACGATTGGCAAATCGATCTTCAGGAAGTAATAAATCATCCATGGTGCGCATGTATCGCACGCCATCAATTATCAGCGAATATTTATACACCAATTCTTGCAGGTTCACCAAGTCCAGTTCTTTGGTGTGTATGCTTCCTCCCGTGCGCCATGCTACGTTTACATATTGTGGATTGATGCCTTTTTTCGTTCCACAAAGAACCACATGCACCGGTTTATCAATGCAGTTTATCAAGGCAAAATCGCGTATACAGCTTTGATTGTCGGCAATCAAAATCACATGATCAGTTTCGGGAGATGCATTCAAAGTAGTAGCGATGGCTTCGATGTCGTTTTCAGGACTATCGCCTCCAGTGCCTTTGTTCTTCACCTTGTTGAAGAGTTTTATAACCTTTCCAATGGAGTTCGTGCTTTCAATGTAAATGCCACCCGTCCTGCCCAATTGCTTCCTTCGATTCTTCATCTTGTCGCCATCGTTGAACAAGGCAATCATTTCAATGCCACTTTTCGATTCATTCATGGCTTGCCACAACACAGCTTCAGCGCCATAGCCGTGCATACTTCCTGTCCAGTCTACTACCATCACGCTGTTTTGCCATTCGGGATGTCGGTCGAGCACGGCATAGACTGTTGAGTCAGTATAGTATTGCTGTCGCGCCATGAAACGCTTGATTTTTTTCGATTGGGTTGTTGAGCCGACTGTTTTGGTTTTTGATTCATGGACTACTTCGGTTTCGTCTAGCTCTTCAATTGGAGCAGTCCGGTAATTTATTTCTATGCCGTGAAATAGCTGCATGGCCTCGAATTCATTGTCGCAATCGGTTTGCAATACAATGTTGTAGGTAATGGAAGTGTCGTTTAGGGCCGAATCCAATCTGAAAAGCTCCTCCAGTCGTTTTGCCAAAAGCCAGTGGTAGTCTGTCAACCAAAAACTTTTGTGCTTCGGATACTTTGTGAAAATTACGCTCACTTCGGTCGGGATAGCATCAATGCCTTGTGGTGGCCACTCGTTGCTGTTTTCAAATTGGTATTTAGCGTATCCGTTTTCCAGCAAAACACTTTGAGAACTAGGCTGGAATTGGAAAATTTCGACCTCAGTTATGGGAAGCGATTCTTCAAAAAATTGGCTATGTTGATTTGGGTTTCCAAGTATTTCACGGTCAAATTTATCCTGTGCTTCGGCCGTGCAAAGCATTAGAAGGAATGAACCAAATAGAAAGTATGCCTTTGGAAAAAGATTCATGCGCTAAAAAGAAACGTCAAAGCAGAACGAAATTGTTTCTTTGAGGTGCGAAAATGAAGTTTTAATGAGAATGAAGAAAGGATTGATTTACGGGTTGATGGCATCAATGGCATTTAATCTCAGTGCGCAGGACTATGAACTGAAGAGTACGGTCGACATTTATAAGGATATCCAGGAGCTGCAAAAAGGCGTGCGCGTTCTCTATTTGGCAGCCCATCCTGACGATGAAAACACGCGCTTAATCTCGTGGCTAGAAAACGACCAGCACATCGAAACAGCGTATTTGTCGCTGACACGAGGTCAAGGTGGTCAGAATCTGATTGGCGATGAAAAGGGCGATGGCTTAGGCGTAATTCGATCGTATGAATTATTAGAAGCACGCAAAATAGATGGTGGTGAGCAATTTTTTACGCGAGCCATTGACTTTGGATATTCGAAAAGTGCAGAAGAAAGCTTTGAGTTTTGGGGCAAGGAAGAGGTGTTGCATGATGTGGTGTACGTGATTCGAAAATTCAGACCACACATGATCATTACACGTTTTCCACCAACACGCAGGGCAGGGCATGGGCACCACGAAGCATCGGCAATATTGGCTGAAGAAGCATTTGATTTGGCTGCTGATCCAAAGGCATTTCCAGAGCAGCTCGATATGCTTGAACCATGGCAACCAGAGTGTTTGTATCACAATACTTCCTCATGGTGGGACAAATCGCTGGACGATCTCGATGCCGAAGGATTGAAAGAGCGCAATATGCTGCACATTGACGTGGGAGTTTACAACGATTTGTTGGGATACAACATGAATGAAATAGCTTCATTGGCCAGAAGTAAACACCGTTGCCAGGCCTTTGGCACCATGAGGGCGCGAGGAAATCAAACAGAATATTTATCCTTGGTGAAAGGCGAGTGGACCGATACTCCATTTGAAGATGTGAAGGGCATTTGGAAGCAATCGCCTGGTCACGCAGAAGCCTTGGCTAAAGTGGTAGGAGAATTCAACTTCACTGATCGCCATGCCAATTTCGACAACCTGAAAAGAAATTTCTATCCGATGATGGCACAGCGCAGTATGTGGGCCGAGGCTCAAGACATGGCCGCAGTGATGATGCGCATCAACGATTTGAAAATGGATCTGAGTGGTATTCGCGTAGAAGTTTCTGCGGACGAAGATGCCATCGTAGTTGGAACTGGTTACAATGCAACCGTAGAGGTATTCAACAGCGCTTCGGACGCGCAAACGGTTGAATTCAAGCATTCTGTGATCGACACTTCCATAACTGTAGGTGCCTTGCAGTCAATCTCATGGACTGAAACATTCAATGCGCCTGACAAAGCTTCTAACCCATTTTGGTTAGAAAACGCTCATCAAGGATGGTTGTATGGAATTGATAAGAAAAATGAGATCGGATTGCCTTACAAGCCAGATGAAGTGATCGAGTATGTCATCAAAATCGACAATCAGTTTGTAAAAGGAAGCTCAACGCTGCATCGCAAATGGAACGATCGCTCCATTGGTGAGATCACCCAACCCATGCTGTTTGTCAATCCAGCTTCCATCAATCCAAACGCGAAATCATTGGTGGTGCCAAAAGGAGCGCAATCTTGTGTCAGTGTTGAAATTGTGGCCCATCAAGATTTAGAAAATGTTCGCATGAATGCGAAATTGCCTATGGGCTGGTCCATGCAGGAAACGTTTGAAAATTTCTACCTTAAAAAAGGCCAACGCAAAGTGTTTTTACTAACATTATCACCTTCCGAAAATGCTGTTGAAGGGAATGTAGAGCTTTCGATGAACGTGAACGGTAAAATCATCAATCAATCATCCAGCGCAATAGCGTATGATCACATTCCTGAAAACACAATGCATACGGCCGCTGAGGTCCCATTAGTGCCACTCGATCTAAAAGTCACACCAGATGCGAAAATCCTTTATATCGAAGGTTCAGGTGACGAGGTAGACGAGGCCATGCTGCAAATGGGATACAACGTTGAACGCGGAGAACTGGGCGGGCAAACGCTCACCGAGCTGGCCAAGTACAAAGCGATTGTAGTGGGCATTCGAGCCTTCAATACCAACGATGATTTGGCGGCCAACATGGACATGCTTAATGCTTATGCAATGGGCGGTGGTAACGTGATTGTGCAATACAATACCACCTACGATCTGAGAGTCGATCAAATTGGGCCACTTAAATTGACTTTGGGCCGCGATCGTGTGACCGATGAAAATTCCAAAGTCAACATATTGGATGCTAAGCACCCTGTTTTTAACGTGCCCAATGCCATCGCGCCAGCCGATTGGAATGGTTGGGTGCAGGAACGCGGCCTTTACTTTGCCAGTGAGTGGGACAAAGCCTATAAGCCACTGATTGCTTGGAGTGATAAAGGTGAGGAGCCTGTTGAGGGAGGTTTGCTAGTGGCAAAACATGGCAAAGGAAGCTTCATTTATACCGGGATTTCATTTTTCAGAGAATTGCCCGCAGGCGTATCTGGCGCGTATAGATTGTTTGCAAACCTGATCGAACACCAACCCTAAATGACGGAAGAGAAAAAACAGAACTGGAAGTTGGTGTACGCCATTGTGTTGGGCTTTTTAGTCTTGCAAATCATCATTTACTCATTGATTAGTAATTACTTTCTATGAATGAGCTCGATTGGGTAATACTGCTTTTTACGCTCGGGTTTATTGTTTTTTATGGAACATGGAAAACCAGAAAGCAAGCCGATCTGAATTCATACCTGCGCGGTGGGAAAGAAGCCAATTGGGCCACGGTGGGCTTGTCGGTGATGGCAACGCAAGCATCTGCAATCACGTTTTTGTCCACTCCAGGTCAAGCCTTTGAAAGTGGAATGGGCTTTTTGCAATTCTATTTGGGATTGCCTCTGGCATTGGTCATTCTATCGGTCACCATTATTCCGATATTTTATAAGCTGAATGTATATACAGCCTACGAGTATTTAGAGGAGCGCTTCGATTTGCACATGCGCTTACTTACAGCCTTTCTCTTCTTATTGCAGCGCGGATTGGCAGCGGGTATTACGATTTATGCTCCGGCCATTGTGCTTTCTACCGTGCTGGGTTGGGATTTGAATACCATGAATATCTTGATCGGACTGTTGGTGATCATCTATACTGTTTCTGGAGGAACCAAGGCGGTGAGTCTCACCCAAAAGTGGCAAATGGCCATCATCATGGGAGGAATGTTCTATGCCTTTTATATGATCGTTGATTACCTGTCGCCCTACGTTTCATTTTTTGAAGCGATTGAATTGGCCGGTGTTCATGGAAAAATGGAGATCATCAATTGGGATTTTGATTTCAATCAGCGCTACACCATTTGGAGTGGATTGACGGGTGGATTGTTTTTGGCACTTAGCTATTTCGGAACCGATCAAAGCCAAGTTCAGCGCTATATTTCTGGTTCAAGTTTGCGGGAAAGTAGGATGGGCTTAATGTTCAATGCCATTTTGAAAATACCGATGCAGTTTTTCATTCTCTTAACTGGTGTGATGGTGTTTGTGTTTTACCAATACTTCGAGAGGCCAATTCATTTCAATCAGAACATCGTGGCCTTGGTTGGTGAATCAGACCGCGCTAATGATGGCGATGAATTGGTATACAAGTTCAACAGCATCCAAAAAGAAAAGCACGAAATCATGGAGAAGGGCGTCAATGCGAATGAAGATGCCCTGAAGGAAATGGAAAAACAACAAACAATGGTTTCTGATGAGTTTGCTGCATTGGCCAAAGAGGTTGATCCAGCTGCAGAGACCAAGGATTCTGATTATGTTTTTATCCGATGGATATTGGACAATCTTCCCAATGGCGCAATAGGCTTGCTTCTAGCCGTAATTTTAAGCGCGGCCATGTCGTCTACTGCGGGTGAGCTTAATGCGTTGGGATCGACAACCATGAATGACTTTGTAAAGCGCCTGCGCAGCGACCAGACGGAGCGCGAAGGCGATGTATTGACGAGTAAGCTGCTCACCATTGGCTGGGGGATCATGGCAATCGTCTTTGCTTTAGCAGCACAATTGGTAGACAACTTGATCGAATTGGTAAATATCCTAGGTTCGCTGTTTTATGGAACCATACTCGGAATCTTTATCACAGCTTTCTACTTGAAATATATTAAGGGCTTTCAGGTGTTTGTAGCTGCTCTGATTGCCGAATCGATTGTCTTGGTTATGTTCTTTACCACCGACATTGGCTTTCTGTGGTACAATGCCATCGGATGCGGAATCGTGATTATCTTCGCTAGCATACTAACGTTGGTGCGCTCTTCATAATCAACGACTTAATGATATTTAATTCATCAAACAACACAGTGGAAAGTAATCATTTCAAACTAACTATTCGATTGGTGATTGCAGCTGTGGCAGTGTGTTGTTTCAATGCCAATGCGAACGCTCAAACCGAAAAGTCTACACCCCAAGGAAAAGTAATCTCCGCTGATTTTATGAAAGAATTCAGCGATGACTTTGAAGTGTTTAGCGTTGGTCCTGGAGTGAATTCTGAGTTTAATGGATACAACCCGGTCATGAGTCATGACGGCTTGTACATGCTCTACACGTCCCGATCTGATAGCATCAAGGGAAGGAAAACCGATGCCGATGACGGAGAATACTAGGAAGACATCAATTTGGCGAAATGGAAGAAAGGAAAGTATTCAACCAGCCACACACGCGTAGAACCATTGGAGGTGTTTACCTCTAAAGTCA
>Ga0181607_10001232_pt1 | contig 22972 bp, 16 predicted proteins | sample 041ome_9_FD_132420 | JGI IMG/M metagenome (GOLD analysis project Ga0181607, IMG submission 132420) | Coastal salt marsh microbial communities from the Groves Creek Marsh, Skidaway Island, Georgia - 041413US metaG (megahit assembly) | ecosystem: Environmental > Aquatic > Marine > Intertidal zone...
CTCCTCGATCGCTTCTCCCAGGCAGGCCCCGTAGAACAGTCGCGACGCCTTCGCCATCTCAGTGAACGGGCCATCGCCTGGATACCGCAGCTCTTCAGGCAGACGGTCGGCGTAGACCGCCAGGTCGAGACTCTTCTGCAGGATGCCAGCGTCGGTGCAGACGCGTCCAAATCGGAGCACTGAGTGCAGGTGCGAGACGTCGACGTGTGGGCCGAGAGGTGCGGCGGGGTCACCGGCAGCCTCGAGCAGTCCGGGCAGGGTGGTGATGTCTGCCACCTTCAGACCTCGGCGGGTGAGGTCGCTCTGGAGATTGGCGATCAGTTCTTCGGTGAGGTGGTTGACCATCACTTCTGCTGCCGCTGCCTGACGCGCTGGCGGCAGTCGACTGACCGACTGATCGTAGGCAGTCACCGTGTTGCAGGTGCCGTTGTGGACGAGCAGCAGCTTGAGTCCTAACGGAGGATGCACTGCTTCCCAAAGGGTGACGTGCACCAGCTCTTCGAGCAGACGTCGGGCGTCATCGTCCTCACGTCCTTCCAGCGTGCTCGCCACCTGCTCGAGTCGACTGGCGACGTCTTCGAGCTCTGCGGAGGCTCGCAGATACATCCAGGCAGACGCGACCTGACCTTCTTCCAGCAGTGGCCAGCCCACCTCCAGGCATGCCAGACGCGACCGCTCTTCAAAGGCATCACGCGCCGCTGCTGGGAGCACACCGGTCTCGCCGACGACAGGCAGCCCTTGGGCAAAGCGGGCCTCGATCAGCCGCAGGTCAAACAAGGCATGCCACCGGCGGTCGCGGACAAGTTCTTCGCCGAGGGCGGAGAGCATGGCCGGCACACCCTCGGCATCGACGGTGTGGGTGAGCCGTTCAAAGAGATCAGCAGGAAGAGAAGCAGTCACGTGGCAGACCTGAGAGAAAGGAAGCGGACAGATGCGGGGGCATTCAGGAACGGGGTGAAGCAATCAGCTACTGCCCGATGCGTCGGCCGAAGCCTGCCGCAATGCTTCGTAGGCAAGCACCGCCGCGGTGGCAGACACATTCAGGCTGTCGGCCACACCGAGCATGGGCAGGGTCACGGCGGAGAGATCGAGCGTACCGTCGGCATCAGCCGCCTGCCACGCCTCGGAGATGCCATGAGCCTCACTGCCGAGCACGATCGCTGCATCAGAGAGGCGCACCGCATGCCAAGGCTGACCCGCCTCGGGAACCGCCACCACAACACGACGAGAAGACGCGGCGAGCCAGTTGATGGACTCCGCTCCCGAGGCGACCGCCAGGGGTATGGAGAAGACGGTGCCGAGGCTGGCCCGGATCACGGCCGGATTGGTGGGGTCTGTTCGGCCATCAGCGACGAGCACACCGGCGACGCCTGAGGCATCAGCCGTCCTCAGGATGGCACCGAGGTTGCCAGGCTTCTCAACCCCTTCGAGGACGAGCAGGCAGCCAACGGAGCGGGGTCTGAACTGGTCGAGTCCAAACGAGGGGATCTGGGCGACAGCCACGAGGCCTTCGTTACGACTTCCGTAGGCCACCTTGGAAAACGCAGCCGGGGCGAGCCAGACAGGCTGGCCACCGGCGGCCATGAGACGGTCGAGGAGTGCATCGGGAGGAGGAGCCGCCTCATCGACATACACCTCTGCAAACCGCACGCCCGCCGCTGCCGCTCGCTCAACTTCACGCCGGCCATCGATCAGGGTCAGCCCTCGCGTGCGACGCTCTGCGGCATCCCGCAGGCGGGCAGCTGCCTTCACCCGCGGGTTGGCAGAACTTGTGATCCGTTCTGGTGCATCCATCTCATGCCACTGCCGTGATTTCGGCTATCTTGTCCGCGGGAGGAACCTATGGCCGACTATCAGACCACACCACCAGACACCGACAAGATGCCTCCGGGCATCCCGTACATCATCGGCAACGAGGCTGCCGAACGGTTTAGCTACTATGGCATGCGGACGATCCTGACCGTCTTCATGTTTCGCTATCTGCATCTGATGGGCGAGACCATTCTGCCGGCGATGAGCAAGGCGGAGGCCCAGGAGCACTACCACACCTTCTCCTCGTGGGTCTATTTTTTTCCCATCATTGGGGCCATTCTCTCCGATGCGGTGACCGGCAAGTACCGGATCATTATGGTCGTGTCGGTGCTTTACTGCCTGGGGCACCTGGCGCTGGCGTTGATGGGGGGGAGCGGCCTCTCGCCTGAGCAGTGGATGTGGCTGGGGTTGTTTCTGATTGCCCTGGGATCCGGCGGCATCAAGCCGTGCGTCTCGGCCCATGTGGGCGACCAGTTTGGCACGCGGAACCAGCATCTGATGGAGAAGGTCTATCAGTGGTTCTACTTCTCAATCAACTTCGGCTCGACCCTCTCCACGATCCTCACACCCTGGCTCTTGGAATGGTACGGGCCGCATGTGGCGTTTGGTGTGCCCGGTGTGTTGATGGCAATCGCCACCCTGATGTTCTGGCTCGGACGCAACACCTTCATCCATGTGCCGGCGGGAGGCCTAGCCTTCCTAAAGGAGGTCTTTAGCCGCAACGGACTGATGACGATTCTGCGGCTGGGCATGGTCTATCTGGTGATCGCTGTCTTCTGGGCGCTGTTTGACCAGACGAGTTCTGCCTGGGTGTTGCAGGCGGAAGACATGAACCTGCAGTGGCTGGGGATCGAGTGGCTTCCGTCACAGATCCAGGTGCTCAATCCGCTGCTGGTGATGGCGATGATTCCGCTGTTTCAGTTTCTCGTGTATCCGGCGATCGACCGAGTCTTTCCGCTCACACCGCTTCGCAAGATCGGCATCGGGCTGTTTGTGATGGCGGCAGGCTTTGGGTTGTCGGCGGTGGTTCAGGGCTGGATTGACGAAGGCGGAAGGCCGAGCGTGGCCTGGCAGTTTCTTGGCTATGTGATCGTGACAGCTGCCGAAATCATGATCTCGATCACGGGCCTGGAGTTCTCCTATGCCCAGGCTCCAAAGACGATGAAATCGGTGATCATGGCTGTGTGGCTGTTCTCCGTTTCGCTAGGCAACTTTGTGACCGCGGCGGTCAACCACTCCATCCAGGTGCCAGGCATCAGTGGGCTCGTGGCAGAGGCGACGCAGCTTGAGCCAACGGCGGAGGGTCAGTCTGAGGATGTGGCCGGGAGAACGATTCGTGTGGTCGATCTCGAACGCCGTGATGCCTGGGAGTACATCGAGGAGTCTGCCACCGTGCGTGAGATACGCCTTGCCGGTGGTGACGGGAACTTTGGCACGCCAGACGATGCCGTGCTGGCTTTCAATCGGTTCGGTTCGTTGGTAGCGGTGTCCACACAGGAAGACGAAGCGTTGGCGGCAGCCAAGGAGCGGATCGATGCGGCCTTCTTCGCGTCGGCAGACGATGATGCGGCCAAAGAACTCCCTGCTGATGAGGCAGGTCTTGAGCTGCTCAACGGGGTGAACGATTCAGCTGGTCAGCCGATCGGCTACCACCGCATCACGCGTGACCGCTATCGGCTCGTTGCTGATGGCCCAGACGCGGCGCGGCTCACGCCTGACGACATCGTGCTCCATGCCACGGTGGTGCGGGCTGATCCTGAGGAAGCAGCGCGGCTCAAAGACAAGCCGCTGACCTGGCGAGAGAAGCGGATCATCGAACTCCGTGGCGAGGAGGGAAAGCGGCAGGTTGAGGCGGATCGCGGTGAGGCGCCGGAAACGCGAATCGATGCCGACACCTCAATCGGAGGTCTCGTCACCCTCGAAGGCGCCGATTATTTCTGGTTCTGGACAGGCTGCATGGCCGCGGCGGGCGTGGTCTTCATTCCGATCGCCCTGATCTACAGGAATGGACAGCACCTACAGGATCATGCCGAGGCTGAGGCGGAAATGGGGGCCTGAGCCCGATCTGAAGGAGCCTCGTCTGGTAGCCAGCCTTGCATTCGGTGCTGACGATGAGGACCTGCCGGTTGGGTCTGGTTGTGGCGACTGCGCGAAACCTGCGGGGATGTGGGGCGTTGAAGAGAGCAGAGGGGCGGTGGAGAGCATCACGCGAACATGGTCACGCGACCTTCGTTGCGTTGGCCTGCTGGCCTATTACGAACAGGAGTTTGATTCCAATGAGATGGCAACGATTGATGGCCGTTGGGCTGACGTGTGCCGGGCTGACTGCCTGGGCATCTTCCGTGGTGGCTTCACCGGCGTTCTTGCAGACATCGTCACTGAGTGAACTCAGTGGCAGCCTCAGCAGCCTGCCTGGGCTGCTCGTAATGGCGGTTGCTGAGGAGAGTCGCTCGCACGGCCATGCTGAGCGGGGTGAGCATGGTGAGCATGGTGAACGTGGTCAGCGACGTGAACCCGCTACACGTGCCGAGCGAGGTGAGCATGCTCGGGGGACGCAGCATGAGCATCAGCGGGGCCGTCCGGAAGCGGGGCCACCGCGTGGACGTCCTGAGGCAGATGGTCCGCGAGCCGAGCGACGTGGGCCGCAGAAGCTAGAACATGCTGCCGGCGGCCCGTCTCGGGGGCCTGGCATGAGCCGTCGCCCCACTGCGGGAGGCCCTCCATCACCCATGATGCGTGGTCCCAAGGATGCAGGTCGGCAAGGCCCTCCATCAATGGGGCCAATGATGGGTCCTCCGTGGCTGCGAGGTCTGGGTGGTCCACCGTCACCACAGATGCGTGGGCCAATGGGAGCTGGCCCGAAGGGCCCCGGGCCGATGGGGCCGATGATGGGGCCACCATGGCTGCGAGGGCAGAGCGGCCCACCTCCATGGATGGGCTCACGGGGCGAGCCGGGTCGTCGTGGTCCTGATGCCAAGGGGCCCCGTGGACCACAGGCTCCACGTGAGGCGGGTCGCGGCCCGCGAGGTCCTGAGGGTGAGGCTGCACAGGCACAGATGCTTCGGCAGAAGCTGATGGAGATGGAGATCCGGCTGCGACGGCTTGAGGCTGAGGTTCGTCGGCTGCGTGCTGACGAGGACTGAGCAGGCTCCGAATCGCTTTCAGAGAAGACTTGTGATGACAGGTGCGTAGCCGGGCTTTCGAGCCCGGCTACGTTTTTTTCATCGCAGGACGGTTACCGCTGCGTCTGGGTTAGCCCCGCCGCTTCTTTTTCACCCGCTTGACGAGCTTCTTCTTACGGCGGCGAACGGGCACACTCTCGGCAGCGTCTTCGTCCGTGTCGGCACTGTCGTCTGCAGCGGGTTCAGGTGCGGGGCTGGTGTCGACGCCAGGCACCGTTGGCGGCACGATGATCACGTTATCGCCCAGGTCCATTGGCTCGTCGTGTTCGATGGGCTTGCCACTTTCGTCAAGCTTCACGTCAGCCTCTGCGGTCTTCTTTTTGGCCACCGCGAGCAGCTGATCGTAGACCTGCTGCCGATCCGTACCGTTGATCTGCGAGACGGCCGAAGCCACTTCGCCGAGGTATCTCAAGAAGATCTGCCGCCGCTGTCCTTCCTGGGCAACCCGTTGACGTCGGCGAAGGTACATGCCGAGCTTGCGGCCCACAGCCTGGAGGGCGAGACGAATCTCTTTGGTGATCTCTGGGTAGGACGCGATCGCTTCCTTCGATTCACTCGTAAAGGGCACCCATACGCTTGCCACGTGCACCATCACCGTCACTGGGCCACTCGGCAGGCTGCCCCGTGACTGCGAGAGTCCATATGACCGCCAGTTGTTTGCCAGGATCGTCTGGGTCACGGCGCAGGCACCATGCTGAAACTGCAGCGGTACGCGGTTGGCATACCGCAGCACGTTCATGCTCTGCCCCTCATCAAGGTTCACATGCTGCATCGACTCATGCAGGACCTTGAGTGACTGCTTCTTCAGCTTCGAAGGGCTTTGCCGTGGGGTGAGCTTGGCTGCGTTGAGGATTTTCTCAACCGCATCCGGGCCGACACCCGCGAAGGTAGTCAGCAGAAACTGTCGGAGGCTACGGGCATCGCTCTGTTCGGCGAGTTCGGTGAGGGCTTCGAGTGTCACTTTTCGCGCGGCTGGTGTGCCGCCGTAGGCCAGGGCTGCCTCGATCACGAACGGGTTGCCCCGATAGACCCCTGGGGGCCGCGTGGCAGCCACAAAGAACTCGCCGGGCACGACCTGCCGCAGGCCAGCGAGCAGCCTCTGCTCACCGATCGGAACCACACAGTCTGTTGCTGGTGGAGGAATGCGGGTGTCTTGAATCGCCCGGTAGAGGGCATCAGCTTCCCCGCGGCCAATCTTTGCGGCCTTGGCTCGGGTGGAGAGTTTGGCGGTCTCGCAGATGCGTCGTGCCACTCCCGCGCCGACCCGCGAGAAGCTCGTGGTCAGGAACTGTGCGACAGTGTCTTGAGGATGCTCCTGAAGCATCGTCACCAGACGGCCGAGTTCTACGCCGTAGGGATGCGGCTTGATCTCCCGAGGCTCAGGTGGGAGATCATCAGTGGCCCGGTCAATGGCTCGCTCTGTGCTGTCGGGGGCGGTGAAGTTGATGCGGGCGTGGGGATTCGCAATGGCAGTCTGTTCGAGGTACTCCTCAACGCTGCCTCGCCCTCGCTGATACTTCGCTTCGAGTTCGATCGTGACACGGGTGCCATGGTTGACCGGCTCGCCGTAGGCGTTGACCTCAATCCATTCGATGCCGTGCTTCTTCTTCAGGTCATCGCCGGCCTTGCCTGGGGGGATGTCGACGCCTTCACCACGGCCGTTGAGGATCTCCGGCTTGTTGAGCTTGGTGTCAATCCGCAGCTCGTAGTAGTGGGCCGGCTTGCGAGCGGCTGTTTTGGAGATGATCTTCACCGGCTTTCCGGTTGTCAGCACGCCATACATGCCTGCTGCTGAAATGCCGATACCCTGCTGACCACGGCTCATCCGTAGCCGGTGAAACTTAGAGCCGTAGAGCAGCTTGCCGAAGATCAGAGGGATCTGCTTGCTGACGATGCCAGGACCGTTGTCCTGAATGCCCACCCGGTAGCGTCCTGCTTCGGACTCCTCCACATGCACCCAGATCTCCGGCAGGATCCCCGCCTCTTCACAGGCATCAAGGGCGTTGTCGACCGCTTCCTTGACCGTGGTCAGGAGGGCTTTCCGCGGTGAGTCGAAGCCGAGCAGATGACGGTTCTTGGCGAAGAACTCACTGACCGAGATGTCCCGTTGGCCGGCGGCCATCGTCTGTGCGGTCGCCCGACGTTTCCTGCCGCCCGATGGACTGGCAGCGGCTTTCACCTGGGTGCTGGCATCGGCGGCCGGGGTGGCAGCCGGCTTTGTCGAGTTGGTCGTGCGGGTACGGGCCATGAGTCGGTCGTTTCCAGGAAAACGGGCTTGGAAAAGCGGGGGGCAGCGGTGTGTTGGAGTCCTCAAAGGGCTCACGCGTATCGTCGGGCCGCCCTGGCGGCTGTCTCCGACTGTCGTTGCGGACGAGAGGTTTGGCAAGGGGGGAAGACTCTGCGGGTTGTGTGGTCTGTTTTGCAGGCACCCGTCGTGGCGGTCAATCGGGTCACCCCTATGGCACCGGTTGTGGCTGTCGCGGAGGAGGTTTCGAGTGGTCTGGCCGCAGTTCACCTCTCCTTTGGTCGACAGCCGAAGTGTTCTCTACGGCGAGGCACGGACGCACGCCACACACCACACAAGGGAAGGGAACGAGCCATGCAGAGTCGCGCACCAGGGAGCCGGAGCGTTCTGCGACGCACCATCATCGCTACGGCGGTTGTCGCCGTGGCATCCGTGTGGACTGTGGGCAGGGCAGAGGCCGTTCCAGTTGAAGCTGGCGTTGAAGCTCCCACGCCCGACGTCTTCTACAACTACTGGGTGCCGCCGGTTCAGGCGGGCAGCTACCCGGGAATGGGTGCCCAACTCTATGTGTCGCCACGGCCAGTGCCACCACGCGTGGGACACACCTGGATCACCTACCCACCACTGATGCCACACGAGTTTCTCTACAAGCACCGTCGTCGTTATGTGCGACCGGGCGGGTGCGAAGGCTTCAAGACGGACACCCGGGCCTACTGGTACTAATCCCAAAGCCTGTTGGCTTCAGATTCTTCCGTATCGCTTTCTGTAAAGGCAGCTGACCTATGAAGTGGTTCTCACGCACAACTCTGCTGGTCGCCATCGCAGCGACCCTGACGCTGGCCACGGTCAGCGAGGCATTCGCTGGTGGTTCACGTGCTGCACAGCAGCGATACAGAATCCGCAGCCAGACCCGGAGCTGGCACAGCGGCTGGTACGACCCTTCGATTGGTCGTCCGATGGCCCTGGTGGTGCCTCCGACTGCGGAGTTCATGTCGCAGTATTCATGGGGCGTCCCATCATCACGCGTTGAGCCTATCTATCACCAGTTTGACCGGTCGTATCCAGGAGCGGGAGCGGTTCGCGGGTCGACCCGGATGATGCCCACCCCGTCGACGCCAAGCGATACCGTGCAGTTCGGCGTATATCCCATTCGCGGCCCTTGGTAGGCCGGACGAGCACCGACTCACCTAGCGGGGCCGTGGCTTTCGGGCTGCGGCCTCTCGCATTGCCAGACGGTTGCGGGCGACATCGCACCAGGGACTCTGCGGGGCCAAGGCCATAAACACGAGCAGGTGACGGGCGGCATCCGCTCGCTGGCCAAGCGACTCCAGCACGCCGGCGAGATGCCAGTGGGCTTCGGCATGATCTGGTTCCTGGCGGACGACGCCCTCGAGGGCAGCTTTCGCCAGTTCATGGTCGCCGAGTTCTTCGAGCACACAGCCGAGGCTGGTGCGAGCCTCGAGGTGGTCATGGTCTAGTTCGATGGTCATGTAGTACCGCTCGCGGGCTGCGGTCAGATCGCCTGACTGGTAGAGCAGTTCAGCGAGCAGGAAGACGAGCTGGGCCGTTGGAGGTGTCGCCTGCAGTACCGCTCTCAGCGCTTCAGCAGCCTCGACAAGGTGGCCGCATCGCTCAAGATCGGCGGAAAGGCAGAGCAGCTCGTCAATCGACTCCCAGGTCTCTTCCCAGCCGTCGCGGTAGTCGGCGGACAGGTCTGGGTTTACTGGCAGGCTGCAGATCACCGCTTCGTCATCTGCAGGCACGTCTGGACAGGCCTCGCATTCACAGTCGAGCGGCTCGGCTGCTGCAAACGAGAAGGCAAGCTGGCCACCAGCGCCGACGTAACGACCGCCCCGACGAACGTAGAGTCGCCCGTCGTCAATGTAGAGCGGCTCATGGCCACGGGCGACTGTCAGGGGATCACCTGGAAGCTGGCTCAGCTGCCGGTCGATCTCATGAAGCGAGAGGCCCGCGTCGAGCAGTCGACCGAGCCGACGCCCCACGACGAGCTCGCCATACTCAAACCACTCAAGACTGCCGGAGCGTCGCACGGGCTCCAGCAGCGAGCGTCGCCGCCAGTGCCGAACCACAGCGATCGGAACCCCGATCAGTTCAGCCATCATCCCGAGTGTATAGCGGCCACACACCGCATCGACATCCATGACTGCGACCGCGGCTCCCTCGAGCAGTAGTGCCTGGGCGTGTGGCATTCAGCCGCTCACACGTCTCACGACCCCAGGCCGAGAACGCCTGGGAATGTACCGCATGGCAAAGCGGGACGAAAGTTTCCCGGAATGCGTCGATGCGTCTTGAACTCGCGGGCGATCAGGTTTCCAGATCTCGCGAGGGCATCACGATGGGCACAAGGCGTGGCTCATCGAGTCGCAGCGGACTGCGGTCGAAGGCAGGCATGGCTGGCTCAACAGCGGGGCCACTCGCAGGCAACGCACGGGAGGACTCAAAGGCGGGAGCGTCTGATTGCTCGGTCTCCTCGGGAGTCGCTGCTGGCGAAGGAATCGGCTCAGCGTTCTTCTTGGTCTTGGGTGCTGGCGTGTCGTTTGAGGGCTCAGCGATCGGACGCAGAGCCTCCTGACGGTCGCCGGCCTCGGTGGCCTGGGGATCGACATGTTCGAGGTCTGAGCCAGTCCATCCCGAGCTGACCTCTTCGGCATCGTCGCCAGGCTGTTCTGCTGACGTCTGTCGCTCGGAGTAGGTGCGGCCTGTTGCCGACTCTGGCATCAGCGTCGGAGCTGCAGACGGTGCCGCCGTCGCACTGCTGCTGGTGGGGGCTGGCACGGCCGAGGTCGCTGTCGGTAGTGGGTTGCCGCAGGCATCGAGAGGCACACGCATCACAACGGTCCGCGGCACCTTGCGTGTGTACGTGACCGGCACCCGCTTCTCGACGGTGCGTGGAACCTGGACAGTGCGTTCTTCGGTGACGTACTTCATCACCTGCACCTGCACCGGCTCAACCCGTTCTTCGGTGATCATTTTGCAGACCTGCACAGGAACCTGACGGACCTGTTCCTCGGTGACCATCTTGCAGACCTGAACGGGCACCTGGTTCTCGACCCGTTCAACAACCTTGCGAACGGTCTGGACCGGCACCTGGCGAACCTGCTCCTCGGGCACCATCCGCATCGTCTGGACGGGAACCTCTGTCGTCACCTGCTCGTCGACGTAGCGGACCGACTGCACCGGCACCTTCCGGGTGAGCGTGCGGTTGACGTAGGTTGTCTGTGGCACCTGCACCGGTGTGGCGGTTGGCTGGTAAACCCGGTTGACCTGGTTGGTGACCACGCCGGGCTGCTGAACCCAGGTCAGGCCACCTCGCTGCCACGTGGCAAGGCCGGTGTATGGGTTGATCACCCAGTTGCCCTGGGCCCAGGCAAGTGACGTGCTGCCTGGCGTGACGACGGGCGTGACTGTGTCGATCGCCTGAGTCCCGTAGGAGTATGCCGTCTGCATCGTGGTCACCGGCTCAGTGACGGTGTAGGCCTCATCACGGGTGCTCGTTTCGTAGACGGGACGGCGAACCACCTGTGTCTGTTGCTGCATGCTCGTCTCATACACCGGCTTCATCACGGTGTACCGCTCTTCGCGAGTGCTCGTTTCCACCACGTCACGAACGACGTCGTAGCTGCGGTCTTCAACCACGGTTTCCCAGACGGGCTTCTGCACGGTGTACCGCTCTTCGCGGGTCTGTGTTTCCCAGACAGGCTTCTGCACGGTGTAGCGACGCTCGCGTGTCTCGGTTTCCCAGACAGGCTTCTGCACGGTGATCGTCTTCTCGTCGTAGACGGTCTCGTACTCGACGCGATAGGCAGTCACCTGCTGCTCGTCGTAGACCGTGCGATAGTCGAGCCGGTAGGTCTGCGTGGTCGTGGGAGCTGCCACGGGAGCGGCCGTCGTGCAGCCACACTGGGCGAGCACGTGTGTTGGGCTTCCAACAGCGGCGGCGAGGAGAACGATCGCGAATCGACGAGTTGTGGTGCGACTGGTCATCGTGAAACACGTCTCCGGGCAACGGTAGGTCGGGTGCATGCGAAGGGCATCCAAAGAGGACTGCGTGAAACTCCGAGCCGAACTCAAGCTGGCAGCATGCGGTGACCGCCATGCTGCCGATTCTACGAAGGGGAGCCGCGGTCGGGTCGCGGTCTCCAAAACTTGAGACTAATCCGACAGCGGGGGGTCGCAAGAGCGTGACCCCGGTTCAGAGTGCCCTTTTTCCGAAGTTTTTCCAGTTTCGGCGGTGCGACCGGCGCAGCTCGTCTAAGTTCGCAGTCGGCGAGAATCCGGTCTGGAAGGCCAGGCAGACGGCGCAAAGCATGCCGGCTGGCTACTCGCGGCGAGACGACCGCTTCGTCGGCGGGAGAGAGGGCATCCGCCGGAGAGACACGTTGTCGGTGGGCCTATTTCACGCCCATGCCACGGTCGAGGGCACCGCGGACACCGAGCTGCTCGGGATGGCGAGCAATCTTATCGGTGAAGACCCTCACGTCATTGACGATCGGCCGCAGTTCCTGAGTCAGGCGTTTGACATTGGTGGCGGCGACAGCGAGATCTTCGTAGACACCGGGATCTTTGACCAGCCGACCAAGGGTGCCGTCAGACTCGTTGAGGGCTTGGGCAAAGCCAGCAACCTGCATCAGCACCTCGTCGAGCCTGCCGATCGTGCCGTTCAAGCGACTGACCATGGCTTCGCCTTGGTCACCAAGCGGTTTGGTGAGGCCTTCAAGATTGCGGAGGTTGCGGTCTGCCGAGTCGATCGTTGAGCTGATGCCCGAGACGGTGCCCCGCAGGTCGTCGAGCACGCTCGGTAGCGCGTTGATCGACTGCTTGAGGTTCTCTCGAGCCTGGGCGTCACCCATGATGTCGTTGACGTTTGTCATCGCCACCGAGAAGCCGTCGAGAGCCCGTTCCGTTTTCTCCATCAGCTGACCGACCCGCTGGCCATCTTCCACCATCAGCGAATCGATGTTCTCAGCGAGTTTGTTGACCGTGCCACTGGCTGCGACCAGTGAATCGAGGGCGAGTCCGAGTTTCGGTTCGAGATCAGAGAAGACTTCAAACGGGTCACGGGTGACACCGCCCACCAGCACCTCATCGGCATCGAGTCGCATCCGTGGTGGAACGATCTGTCCTGGGACGAGTGAGATTTCTGCGTCACCGAGGAGCGTGGTTTTGATCCGCGGGTTCTCGTCTCGGTAGATCGGCACGTAGGAATCGATGGCTGCGATCACGCGAACACCACCGAGTTCGTCGAGCGACACACTCGCAACCCTGCCGACGAGGATCCCGTTTTTGAGTACGGGAGTGCCCTCAGCAACCCCGCGGGCGTTGTCGAACTTCATCTGCAGAGGGTAGGTGGCCTGCACCAACGATGGCAGGTCTCCAAACAACACAATCAGAATGCCGGCGATGATCGCGGTGGCGAGCACCATCACACCGACTCGAAACTGCATGACGCGTTCGTTCATGATGCGTGCGTCTCCTCATGGCTCCCACGGAGACTGCCCGGTCGCGTCTCCTGCATCTCCATCAGGCGGTTGCCTGCATTGCCCTGCACAAACTGCCGCACACGAGGGTCGGTGCTGCGATCGAGGTCTGCAGGCGTGCCGGAAAAAACAATCTGCGGCTCGTCGTCGGCGAGGCGAAGCAGTGGATAGAGCATGATGATCCGGTCAGCGACTTTGCGGGCGGTTTGCATGTCATGCGTGACGACCACGCTCGTCACCTCCGGCCGCTGACGAACCTTCAGAATCAGCTCATTGACCACGTCGCTCATGATCGGATCGAGGCCGGTGGTCGGCTCGTCGTAGAGGATCAGCTGGGGGTCGAGCGCGAGGGCTCGCGCCAGCCCGGCACGCTTCCGCATGCCGCCGGAGAGCTCTGCCGGCTTTTTCCCGCCGACGGATTCCGGGAGTCCCACCTCTGCCAGCAGTGCATGGACGATCTCGGCAATCTCCTGGCGACCAATCCGTGTGTGCTCCCGCAGTGGAAAGGCGATGTTGTCGAAGATGGTGAGGCTGTCGAAGAGGGCCGCCTGCTGAAACACAAAGCCGTAGCGGGTGCGGAGGTGGGCTAGTTCGCGACTCCGCATGCGGGCGAGGGGTTTCCCTTCGAAGCGGACTTCTCCCTGTGTGGGTTGGATGAGGCCGATCATCGTCTTCAGCAAGACCGTCTTTCCGCAGCCGCTCTCACCGAGGATCACCAGCGTCTCGCCAGTGGCGACGGAGATCGACACGTCTCGCAACACCTGCTGGCGACCAAACTGCATGCCGAGGCTGTCGACCTCGAGGAGCGGGCCCTCAGACCGGGGTGGTGTCGCAGCGGGAGCGTCGTCGGTGGCAAACATCACAGCAGCCGTCGGGCACCCTCCGGTTGGATGAGCTCGTAGACGTCGTCGAGGAAGATGCCGAGGAACAGGTCGAGCACGAGAATCAGCACGAACGAATGCACGAAGGCGTTGGTAGCAGCCCGCCCCACACCTTCTGCACCGGGGGCGCAGTGGAATCCACGGTGGCAGCTGACGATGGCGATCGCTGCACCGAAAAAGAAACTCTTAAAGACGCCCATCGCCAGGTCGAAGCCACCTACGTAGGCCCGCGAGTTGGTCCAGTAGTGGTGGTAGTCGATGTCGAGCAAGACATACGAGTAGACAAAGCCCCCGAGCACACCCATGAAGTCGGCCATCACCGTCAGCAGCGGTATCAGCAGCAGGCAGCCGAGAAACCTCGGTACAACGAGGTAGTAAATCGGGTTGGCCCCCATGCTCTCGAGGGCGTCAATCTGTTCGGTCACCCGCATGGTACCGAGCTCGGCGGCCATCGCACTGCCAACGCGTCCAGCAAGCATGGTGGCAGCAAGCACCGGACCGAGCTCGCGAACGAGTGAGAGGTTGATCACGGAGCCGAGCCGTGTCTGCAGGCCGAGGGCGCGGAACTGCGAGTAGCTCTGCACGGCCAAGACCATGCCCAAGAACAGGCCTGTGAGCGCCACCACAGGCAGCGACATTACGCCGATGGAATAGAAACTCGGCAGCAGCACATCACGCCGCGGCCGCCGCCAGAACAGCCAGCCGAGGGTGCTCACCGAGAAGATTGCCACATCCCCGACCGCCGCCACCATGTTGACGGCTGCTGCCCCCACATCTGCCACCCGGCCGGCAATCCAGCCGACGGGGCCGCTTGAAGGGGGAGTCTGGGAAGGTGAGGAAGAGGCCATGCTCAGCTCGTGGACGGTGACGGTGGGTTCAGAGGCAGACCCATCGGATAAGATCGGTCAAAACACCTAGGAGGCTTGAGCCGGTCAGGCAGGATGGATGGGCAGCCTGGGGGAGGCTAGAGTGGGCCGTCATGAATCAACCTCCTGCAGTCCTCACTATTGCCGGCTCCGACAACTCCTGCGGCGCCGGTGCTCAGGCAGACCTAAAGACGATCACCACCCTTGGTGGCTACGCGCAGACAGCGATCACCTGCGTGGTTGCCGAAGTGCCTGGCGCGGTGGAAACGATCCAGCCGATCGACGTTTCCGTGATCGAGGCCCAGGTTCGTCTCTCGCTACAGGCATTCCCCGTGCAGGCGATCAAGACGGGGATGCTCTTCTCGCCAGCGATCGTGACGACAGTGGCCAAGGTGCTAAAGGAGCGTGCTCCTGAGATACCACTGGTGGTCGATCCGGTGATGGTGGCCTCGAGTGGTGAGTCGCTGCTTGAGCCTGCGGCGATCGAGGCCTACCGCTCGGAGCTGTTTCCGCTGGCGACGCTGGTGACACCCAACCTCGACGAACTGCGGATGCTCAGTGGTCTGCCCTGTGGCGATCTGAAGGAGATGGAGGAAGCAGGCCGGATGCTCGTAGAGCGATTCGGTTGTTGCTTCTTGGCAAAGGGAGGCCACCTTGGCACCGATGAGGCCGTCGACATCCTGATCACCTCGCAGGAATCGGAACAGTTTTCGGCACCCTTCAGGCGAGGTGTCGATGCCCATGGCACCGGCTGCACCTTCTCAGCAGCGATTGCGACAGGGCTCGCCCAGGGGCTTTCTCTCAGCGACGCGGTAGCCCGTGGTAAGCGGTTTATCACCGCTGCGATTGAGCAGCGACTCACCTGGGGGGCGACCACAGCCCTCGATCACCGGGTGCAGGTGGCTGTGGTTACGGGTGGCTAGCGTTTGTGGAGGCGGGCAGCTTCTTCACGCGAAACTCCACCGCTCTTGTCGAGGTCGAGCCGCATCAGTCGGTCACGGAGGTGATCGGGCAGTTCCTCGCGGACAAGTTCGCCATCTTCATTGGTGTCGAGCCTCGTGAATGCGGCATCGAGATCGGTGTTTCTCAGCCGTGAGACCAGCTCGCCCCACCAGGAATCCTCACCCGGCTCTCGCCCAGGCTGCACGCCTGGCAGGTAATACTCGATGTAGCCGAGGTGCATTTCCTCAAAGGTCTGAGGCCCCCAGCGGACGGTCTCGGTCGGGTCTGGATTGGCTGGGTTGCTGCTGCTGTTGTCGAAGTAGGCGGTAAAGCTCAGCCGGTCTCCACGGCTGAGTGAAAGAGGTTCGGCGAGCCGGTAGATCAGCTGCCAGTTGAAGTCGTAGCGTGGCACATCGAGAAGAGTGGTTGTTGCCCCTTCTCGTGTGAGCTCGTAACGACAGGCTTTCCCACGCAGATGCATGTGTGGCAGAAACGCCAGCACCATCGCGTCGGTCGGGATCGTGATGGAGGCATCTTCACGGTGGTTGCTTGCCCCGGGGGGGATCTCCAGCCGCGTGTTCACGATTCCCGTGGTCCGGATCTCGTGATCGGGTGTGTCGCTGTAGACGACGCCGATTCGCGTGGTGTCGGTGGTGGCGGTGCCGTTGGGGGTGTAGTGCATCTGAAAGTTGAGTCGAGCACCGGCAGGCAGCTTGCGAGCAAAGCCTTCGGGATAGCTCAGCACACTCTGCCCAGGCACATAGACGGCCCAGTAGCCCTCGCGATCTTCTCGGGGCACCTCGTCATCCTCTGGATGCAGCACATGCACGAGCACATGGTGCACAACCTCAGGGCTCCCAGGACGAATCTCGATGGCCTGGACCCAACGGTCCTCGATCAGGCCGGTGTCGACGACGATGTTCTGGTATGGCATCACGCCGGTGGCTTTGACCGGCTGCGGTTCTGCAAAGTTCCAGATCTGATCGGGCTGCCCGATCAGCCAGCCATCGGGGTAGGTCGTGGACTGCGGCGCGTCGCGGGCATCGCCGAGCGGTTTCTCGCTTTCCAGCCAGGACAGCAGTGTTGCCTTCTCCGTCGGTGCGAGTGACCGCTCGTTGGCCCAGGTGAGAGGTCGCTCTGAGGAGACCTCGTTGTCGTGTGTGGCCGCATCGTCTGCTGCAAACCAAGGCGGCATTGTGCCGCGACGGAGCACCTCCCGGACCATACCAGCGTGGGCCACCAGGTCGTCGTAGCTGTCGAGGGAAAAGGGGCCGACGCCACCGTCGCGATGGCAGTCGACGCAGTGTCGCTGCACGAGTCGGGAGATCTGACGGTGGTAGGTCAGTTCGTCCGTCGGTGTGAGCCGTGCGGCTGTTTCGAGTTCGCAGCCGGGGGCGTCGGTGGCAGCAATCGTTGGCTCGCGACCAGCAGCCAAGGCGGCTATCGCGTCGGCAAGATACGTGTGCCGCGGAGCGTCGAGGGCGTAGCCAAATCCATACTGATCGTCGATCGCACCGTGGTACTGAACCGTGCGGGCAGCGTCGATGATCACGACGTCAGTCGTCGTCTGCAGCCCGAGAGCAGCAGAGAGACTGCCGTTGGTGTCATGGACATACGCCACGGTGTTGCTGAACTGATCGGCATCACGACGCATCGCGTCGCGGTCATCTGTTGCCGTGGGATTGATCAGCACCAGTGAAAAGGTGTCAGGCAAGGTCTTGGCGAGCTGCACAAGCGTTGGCAGGTATCGCACACTCAACGGGCAGGACGTGCCGGTTGCGGCGTAGATCGTAGAGCCCTCCTGATCACCAACGGTGTGTGTGGTGCCGTTGAGATCGGTAAAGCGAGTTGCCGGAACGAGCTGGCCAACGCCATGGGTGCCCGGCTTGAGCGGCACTGGTCCCCGGCGAACCGGCTCTATCGGCACTGCCAGGGCAGACGAAGCTGGTCCGAACACAACACCCAGCAAGGCCACCCCCAGCCACAGGATGCCGGAAAAGCCAGTGGCCGAACGCCCGACGCCGCCTACGCCGGCACTGCGAAGAACAGCACTGCGAAGACCGGCACTGCGAAGAACAGCACTATTAAGAACAGCACTGCGGAACGCCCCGCGACGAGCGGGCACTGCTGCGGCGTGTTGGCGTTTGGGAGCAACGTTCGGCATGATCGGAGCCTCACTCAAGCAAACAGATGATCCATTTTCGCAACGATGGGAACACAGGTCTTCAACGATGCTAGGAGCCGAAAGACGCGGTGTCGATCGCGGTCCGGCTGAGTGAGTGGCCCTGTTCGCAAGCCCGCCGCCGCTCAGGTAATCTGGAGACACTTTCGGGGAACCAGTGCAGGCCGTTGCGAGCCAGACCACCTTTACTAGGAGTGCATGTGATGCGTGACCTTCCTCAGCTCAATCGTCGGAGTTTTGTCGAGCAGGCGCTGGCGACCGCAGCGGTGTCTCTTGCTGGCCTGAAGGCGAGTGCAGCTGACCTGCCAAAGCGGATCACACGCACGGTCGGTCCCAGTGAGAAGCTTCGCGTGGCGGTGATCGGGCTCAATGGCCGCGGCAGCACGCATGTCGGGGAATGGATTGCCAATCCTGATGCGGACCTTGTGGCGGTCTCTGACTGCGACCCAAACACCCAGGCTCGGTACGAGAAGCGTTTTCAAGACATGCTCAATCCTCCACGGTTTGAGTCTGACTTCCGCCGGCTTCTTGACGACAAAGAGATCGACATCATTTCCATCGCCACGCCCAACCACTGGCATGCGTTGATGACGGTCTGGGCGATGCAGGCTGGCAAGGATGTTTATGTGGAGAAGCCCTGCAGCTACACGGTTGAAGAAGGCCGGGTGATGGTCAACCATGCCCGCCGGCTCGGCCGCATCTGCCAGATGGGGGCTCAGAGCCGCAGCATGCCTGGCATGCGGGACACGCTGGCCTTCGTGCACAGTGGAAAACTGGGTGAGGTCAAAGTGGCCCATGCCCTCTGCTACAAGCGGCGGAAGAGCATCGGCCTGGTAGACACGCCGGCACCGCTGCCGAAGGGACTCGATTTCGACCTCTGGGCTGGACCTTCGCCGGCAGTTGTGCCGATCCGGGAGCGGCTGCACTACGACTGGCACTGGGATCTTCGCACCGGCAATGGCGACCTCGGCAATCAGAACCCGCACGAGATCGACAAGGCCCGCTGGGGTCTGGGTAAGCAGGAACTGCCCAAGCGGGTGGTCAGCACGGGCGGTCGGCTCGGCTATGTCGACAACGGCGATGCCGCCAACAGCCAGTTGACGCTCTTCGCCTGGGACGACGCCCTGCTGATCTCCGAGGTGCGAGGCCTGGAGATCACCGAAGATGAAGACTTTGGCCTCAAGGCCGGGCCACTCCGCGTGGCCAACATCTGGTGGGGGACCGAGGGCTATGCGGTCAGCCCGAACTATCGCACTGGTGTGGCCTTTGACTACGACGGCAACGAACTGGGCAAGTGGCAAGGCGGCAGCGACCAGCTGCACTTCGCCAACTTTGTGAAAGGCGTGAAGAGCCGCAACCACGAGGATCTCCATCTCGACATCGAAGACGGTCATCTCTCCAGCGCCCTGGCACACCTCGGCAATGTCTCTTGGAAGCTCGGAGAGGCGGCGGATCTCGGCAGTCGGCCAGACTTCTCGGTCGCCGGAGACACCGCCTCGAAGGCGGTGTCGGACACCTTTGCTTCCTTCGAGAAACACCTGGCGGCCAACAACGTGGACGTCGCTGAAACGCCCTATGCCGTGGGTCGCGAGCTCGTGATCGATCCTGTCACCGAGAAGTCGAGCGATGCCGAAGCCAACCGCCTGTTCGCTCGCGAGTATCGCCAGGGCTACGAGCTGCCGAAGGCGTGAGCGTGGGAACGCTGCTCATGAACGGTCTGGGCGGTTCTCCAACCTGTGCGAATGAGCGGCTGGCCGCATGGATGCTGCGCCGGTGTTGGTGCGGAGTGCTGCTGCTGGTCGCGGTTGCATGGCCAGGCTGGGCGGTGGCTACTGAGGTCGCTGAGGGCCTGCCCACCAGCGAGGCGGTCCGCGAGGCAGCGGTCAGGAAGCAGTTTGAACAGGTGCGGCCCCTGATCGCGGCGCACTGCCTCGACTGCCACGATGCCGACACGCACGAAGGTGGTGTGGATCTGGAAACGATCGACGCGGTGCCCGATGCGGCCACTCGGTCAGTGTTTCAGCGGGTGATCCACGAACTGCACAACGGCACGATGCCGCCGGAAGAGGCCGAGCCGCTGCCGGCGTCTGACCGTGAGCCACTGCTGGCCTGGGCGGAAGACGGCTTGGCAGCGTTCGAGGCCCGTCCGGTTCCCCGTAACGGCTCGGTGCGGCGGCTGACGGTGGCCCAGGTTCGGCAGGCCCTCCGCGATCTGCTGGGGATCGAAGACGATGTCACGGGAGGCATGCCGGCTGACGCCATCTCAAAGGAAGGCTTCACCAACCAGGCCGCCACGCTGCAGCTCTCGCCGCGTCAGCTTGAAGCGGCGGTCGAGGCGGCCGAGCGAGCCGTCGATCTGGTGATGATCGATCCTGCGGAGCCTCCTGCCATTCAGCAGTTTCGCATGGAACTGGGCACCGGCGTGAATCCGGCCCCTACCGACGAGCCGTTGATTCTTGGCCACATCAGCAGGCTCATCCCGGCAGCGAATGTGTGGATCACCGAGCCTGCCGTGCAGAAGTCATTTCCTTTTGCGCCGGTCGCCATGCAGCGGCAGTTTCGCTTCATTGAGGGCTATCAAGGCAACGACACGGTGCGAGGCTGGCGGGAGTTTGCCGGGATGGAGCATGCCGTCTTTGCCTGTCTCCGCGGATCGGACGGCGACGACGTCAAGGACTTCATTGACCCACGGGGGCGTGGCCATCAGGTTGTGCCCGAGGGGCTGCTGCTGCGGCCGTCGATTCCATCGGCCCGCTACCTCGGTGTGGGCAGCAAGTATGGCCCGCTGCCCAACTTCAAAGTCGCGGTGCGGGAGCTGCCGCATCGTGGCCGGTTTCGCGTGACCGTGCGGGCGGCCTGCTGCGACGATCTGCTGGTGGTGCCGCCGGGCACAGCCAGCGTGGTTCGTGAGGCGGTGCCTGCGCTGACCGGAGCCGAGCTCAGTCAGGAGACGCCGAGCCGTTGGCGGGGGCAGGTTGCCGAGCCGGGCATCGCGGTGGTGCGGGTCAGGCTGGCAGGCATGGAGGCGAAGCAGCCGCAGGCCGACGGACAGCCGGCCACCGATTCTCAGGAGCTTGCTGTGTCCATCACGGCTGCAGGCAGCACGCGGCAGGTCACCGCCCGCTGGATGCAGCCAGACTTTGCTGTGGTTCGGCTGCCTGCGGGCGAGGTGACGATTGAGCCGCACTCCGCAGGCCCCGACGCGATTGAGCAGATTCAGCTCATTCGGTTGGAGGACGACCATCCGCTCGCACGGCGGTTGACCGATATGGAGCAGCGGCGGCCGTGGCTGGGTGTGCATCTTGGCCTCCGCCGTGACTGCGGCAGCACGCTCGCCCCGGTTGGCCCACCGCAGCGGGTCGACTCCTCGGAACTTCGTGACTACGTCTTTGCAGGAGCGATCGCCAACTTCCCGGATCCGCAGGTGGAAGCCGGCAATCCCAACTACCTCGCCGGCCTGCGGGAGATCGCCGTCCGCAGTGAATACACCAGCGAACGCGACATGCCGCGGCTGCTGGTGAAAAGCGTGGAGTTTGAAGGGCCGCTGCACGAGCAGTGGCCACCGGAGCCCTATGCCCGCATTGTGAACGTGCCTGGTGCCGACGCGGCGGAGCCGAAGGAACGCGCTGCGGCGATCCTTGCCGCATTTGCCGAGCGGGCCTGGCGGCGGCCGATCACGGTCGAAGAACGCGACGGGCTGCTGGCGATCTGGCAGCAGAGCCATGCTGCGACCGGCAGCCCACGGCAGGCCCTTCGCGATGGCCTCGTGGCGGTGCTGGTGGCCCCGCAGTTTCTGTTTTTGATTGAGGAGAGCAGCACGCCGGAGCCTGAGCCCCTGGGTGGCTATGAGCTTGCGTCGAAACTGTCGTTTTTTCTCTGGAACGCGCCCCCGGATGCCGAACTACTCTCGCAGGCCGCGGCAGGCAGCCTGCAGGCTGGCCTTGCTGCGCAGACCGATCGGCTGATCGATGACCCTCGGTTTGAGGCGTTTGCTGAGGTGTTTGCCAGTGAGTGGCTGAGGCTCGATCGCTTTGATGTCCTGGAGATTGATGCGGAGCGTTTCCCTCGGCTTCGCCGGCATGTTCGGCCGCACCTGCGGGAGGAGCCCGCGAGGCTGCTGGCCCATCTGATGCGTCGCAACGCGTCGCCGCGGGAGCTGATTGTGAGCGACACGCTTGTGGTGAATGAAGCCGTGGCCGACTACTACGGCCTCGACACACCCGTGGAGAGTGGTTTCGCCTTTGTGCCGGTGAGCCATGTCCGTGAAGATCTTGGAGGGCTGCTCACGCTGCCCGCGGTGCTCGCTGGGCTGTCCGATGGCCGTGAGCCCAATCCGGTCAAGCGGGGCGCGTGGCTGGCCCGGAAGATCATCGCCCGGCCGCCGGCGGATCCTCCGCCGAACGTTCCCACACTGGAAGACCTGACCCAGCTCTCGCTCCGGGAGCGGCTGGAGCAGCACCGCTCGGCCCGGGGCTGCACCGGTTGCCATGAAGGCATCGATCCCTGGGGGCTGCCCTTTGAAGGGTATGCGGCCGACGGGCTCGCGGTTGCTGCGGCAGCCGAAGACAACATCGATGCCTCGTCGCGGCTGCCCGATGGCACGCAGGTGGAGAACTTTGCCGCCTTTCGCGTGTATCTGCTCACAGAGCAGGTCGACCGTGTGGCTGCGAGTTTCGCCTGGCATCTGGCGACCTACGCCACAGGACGCCGGCCAAGCCCACGCGAAGAGCAGTGGCTGGAGCAGATGGCGGCAGAGATCAACCAACAGGGCGGTGGCCTGCGGGATATCCTGCAGCGGATCGTGGCCAGCGAGATGTTTCTCACCAAGTAGCCGGCAGCGGCAGAAGCGAGGACGGTGATGGCGACACGGATCGATCGACGCGGCGTGCTCAAAGGCATCGCGGGGGCAGCCCTCGTGCTGCCGGCGCTCGAGGCGATGGGCGAGGTGGTCACTGCTGTGCCGCCACGCAGGTTCTGCGCGGTCTACACCGCCAACGGGATGGCCCTGCCGCGGCCGGAGCTGGGAATCGATGAGTGGCGGTGGTTTCCCGCGGTCGATACGGATGGCCAGCTGAAACTCGGCAAGTCGACTGAGCCGCTTGAGCCCTTTCGCGATCAGCTGAGTTTCTTTGGCGGCCTCTACCACGAGAACGGCCCCAAGGCCGATAGCCATATCTGCTCCGACATGTGGCTCACGGGAGCACCGCTGCAGGATCCCAAGCCGGGGTCGTTCAACACGGTGGCGCTCGACCAGGTCGTGGCCGAGCACACCAAGCAGCACTGCCGACAGCCGTCGTTGGTGCTCTCAATCGACTCGGGCGTTGGCTTTCTGTCGCGGACAAGTACGCTCTCCTATGACATCGA
>Ga0181607_10001240_pt1 | contig 22893 bp, 20 predicted proteins | sample 041ome_9_FD_132420 | JGI IMG/M metagenome (GOLD analysis project Ga0181607, IMG submission 132420) | Coastal salt marsh microbial communities from the Groves Creek Marsh, Skidaway Island, Georgia - 041413US metaG (megahit assembly) | ecosystem: Environmental > Aquatic > Marine > Intertidal zone...
AATTAAAACATAAAGTTAATTAATGACAAGATTAAAAAAAATCAAAGTTATTAAAAATAAAGATGGAGACATTTATAAAATTCTTCAAAAAAATAACTTTTCTAGTAACTGGAATTTTGGTGAGTTGTATGCCTCCAAAATAAAAACAAATAAAATAAAGGGATGGAAATATCATTTAAAACAAACATCATGCCTTTTTGTTATTGTTGGCAACATTAAAATTGTTACTTTCAATGAAAAAAAAAAATTTAAGATATTTAAAATAGGTGAATCAAAAAAAAATTTATTTGCCTTGATTATTCCAAAAAAAACCTGGTATGCTTTTCAAAATATAGATAAAAAAAAAATTAGTATAATTTTAAATTTAAGTGACAAAGTTCATAATAAAAAATATTCAAAAAACAAACCCTTGAATGAAATAAATTATATTTGGTAAAAAATTTTACTAGATGAATATAATAAATATTGTTTAAAAATATATAATGAAACCAAACATAAATAACGTTTTTGTCTCTATAATTATTCCTACATATAATAGAAGAATTTTATTAGAAAGAGCGGTTTTGTCAGTTTTAAAACAAAAGTTTCAAAATTTTGAAATTCTTATTATTGATAATTTCTCTAATGATGGAACGAAAGAAATGATAAAAAAACTAAATTCTCCAAAAATTTCTTTTTTTAGTATCTCCAATAAAGGAATTATTGCAAAATCTAGAAACCTTGGCATAAAAAAAAGCAAAGGAAAATGGATAGCTTTTTTAGATTCGGATGATTTTTGGTTTTCAAATAAATTAAGTTACACTTTAAAAAATTTAAAAAATTGTGATGCTATATTTCATGATTTAAATGATGGTAAAATTAAAAATAAAAAAGAAAATTTAAATAAAAAAATAATAGTTAAATTTGATGATATTTATTCTGAAAAAATAAAACTACCAAATTCTAGTGCTGTAGTAAAAAAAAGTGTTCTGCTTGACGTTGGTTTGTTAAATGAAAAAAAAAATCTTGCCGGTGCAGAAGATCATGATTTATGGTTACGTTTGAGTCTTAAAAAATATCGAATTATTAAATTTCAAAAAATACTTGGAAATCGTGGATATGATAAAAATTTAAATTTTACAAAAACAAAAGTATCAATAATAAATAATTTTGAAATAATAAAAATTTATAAAAAAATTTTATTATTAAAAGATAAATATAAATTAAATTCGTTTAAATTTTATAAATTAGGAGTTTTATTATATGAAGAAAAAAAATTAGATGATTCGCTGAATTTTTTTTTGAAAACATTTTTTCTAAAAAAAAACATGTTAATTACTATTAAATCGTTATTTTATATAATATTAATATATTTTAATAAGATTAAATTGATCTAGATAAATGAAAATATTAATTACTGGATGTGCGGGTTTTATAGGATTTCATACTGCAAAAAAATTTTTAAAAAATAATTGCAATGTTGTAGGTATTGACAGTTTAAATAACTACTATTCATTAACTCTAAAAAAAAATAGAATTCAATTACTTAATCAAAATAAAAATTTTAAATTTTATAAAATTAATATCTCCTCAAGTAAACAAATCAAAAAAATTTTTCAATCTAAGTTTGATATTGTAATAAATCTTGCTGCTCAAGCAGGGGTTAGATATTCCATAAAAAATCCAAAAGCTTATACTGATAGTAACATTAGTGGGTTTTTAAATATATTAGAAAATATTAAATTAAAAAACAAAAACATCGCTTTAATTTACGCCTCAACAAGTAGTGTTTATGGAGATTCAAAAAATAAAATTTTAGATGAAAAAGTTAACACATCTAATCCCATCCAATATTATGCTGTTACTAAAAAAACTAACGAATTGATGGCTCATGCATATTATAAGTTATTTAATATTAGTTCTATTGGTTTGCGATTTTTTACTGTTTATGGACCGTATGGTCGACCAGATATGGCATTATTTCGATTTACAAAAAATATTATTAATAATAAGCCAATTGATGTCTATAATTTTGGTAATCATTATAGAGATTTTACATATGTTGATGATATTTCTGAGTCAATATTTAGGCTTGCAAAAAAAATTAAAAAAAGAAAAAAAAATATATTTGAAATATTTAACATAGGGAATGGCTTTCCAATTAAGTTAGGAAAATTTATTTCAATTATAGAAAAATCATTAAATAAAAAAGCAAAAAAAAATTTTATCAATCTACAAAAGGGAGACATTGTAGGAACTCATGCCTCTTCTAAAAAATTATTTAAATATATTAATTACAAACCTAAAACCAATGTTCAATTAGGAATTAAAAATTTTGTTAAATGGTATTTGGAATACTATAGAATTAGAAAGTTTTAAATGTGCGGTATTTCTGCAATTATTTCTTCCAATTGTAATGTTGAAGAAATAACAAAAAAAATGATCTTGACGTTGCGTCACCGAGGACCTGACGATTTAGCGATGTGGATCGATCCTTTAAAGAAAGTTGGAATTGGTCACACCAGGCTATCTATTTTAGATCTTACTAAAAGTGGCAAGCAGCCAATGTTTTCTGATTCTACAAGATATCTGATTTCTTATAATGGTGAAATCTACAACCAGACATATCTAAAGAACAAACTTAATATAAATAAATCTATTAAATGGATTGGAACTTCGGATACAGAAGTTTTGATAAATTATATTGAAATTTTTGGATTAGAAAATGCTCTAAACGAAATAGACGGAATGTATGCTTTTGTAATATTTGATTTAAAACTTAATAAACTTTATGTTGTTAGAGATAAATTTGGAGAAAAACCGATTTATTATTACCATAGTGATCAAACATTTGCTGTTGCATCTGAAATTAAGTCTTTATTATTGATTAAAAATAAAAACTTTACACTAGATGAAAAAGCAATATCTCATTTTTATGAAAATGGATATATACCTGCGCCATTTACAATTTACAAAGATATTAAAAAATTAGAACAGGGACATTATTTAACAATAAATTTAGATAATCAAAATAAAATAAAGTTACATAAAAAAAAATATTCTTTTTTAAACGAAAATAGATTTATTAATAAAAATTACATTGAAGAAATAAAGTTAAATAAAGATTTTTTTAATGAAATTGAAAATACAATTTGTCAATCTATTATAGATAAAACAAGTTCAGATAAGCCTTTGGGTTGCTTTTTGTCTAGTGGTAAAGATTCGTCATTAATTGCATCAATTTTACAAAAAAATTTAAACAATAAAATTGATACTTTTACATTAGGTTTAGAGCAAGCCGAGTATGACGAAAGCGTAAATTCAGAAAAGATTTCAAAACAAATTAACACCAATTTTCATAAAATTATTTTTCCATCTAATCAAATTGAATTAATTTTTGATTCTTTAATTGATATTTTTGACGAACCATTTGGAGATAGTTCTGCAGTATTAATGTATTATTTATCCAAAGAGGCAAAAAAAGATGTCTCAGTATGTTTAACTGGTGATGGATCTGATGAAATTTTTGGAGGTTATAATAGATATTACAAGTTTTTAAAAATAAAAAAATTACATAATCAAAAATTTTTAAAAAGTATAATCAATCTTGCAGAGTGTATTGTTTATAAATTTCCGGCAATTTTAAATAATAAATTTATTTTTAAATATTTTGAAAGAAACCTATATCAATCTCTAAAAAGTTTAAAAAAGTATTTAAATGAAAAAAATGTTTATAGACTTTATGATTTATTATGTAAGTTTAATTATGACTTCTTTGAACAAGAAAATAATCTCAGAGATTTAAAGATAAATTTATATAGTAATTTAGATGTAGATGAATATATGCTGTTTATTGATTTTCAAAAATATTTAGCAGATGATATACTTGTCAAGTCTGACAGAACTTCTATGGCAAATGGATTGGAACTTAGATTGCCTTTTCTAAACGATAAATTGATCAAAGATATATCATTTATATCACCAAAAACATTATTTAACAAATTTCCTAACAAAAAAATTATTGATAATATATTGCAAAAATATTTACCAATAAGTTTTTTTAATAAAAAACCCAAAAGAGGTTTTACTGCACCAGTTGATTATTGGCTAAGAAACGAATTGAAAAAAAAAGCAAATCAATTGCTGCAAACAAAATCACTAAATCAAGTAGATGAAAAAGCAATTGTTAATGCAAGAAAATTATTTAAATTACATTTAGACGGCAGAGGGAATTATGGAAATATAATTTGGAATTGTCTTGTTTTTCAATTATTTAAAAAAAAAAGAGTTTTTTAATGAAAATTATGATCTTAACAGATAGTTTGGGCATTGGTGGATCTGAAAAAGTTTTAGTGTCTTTAGCAAATAGTTTTTCAAAACATAATTCAACAACATTTGTTATAGTAAAAAAAAAAAATTTTTATAAAAGTCAATTATCAAAAAATATAAAAATTAAAAAATTAAATTGTTCAAGAACCATTTATTCTTTCTTTAAAATTTATTATTTAATAAAAAATAATTCATTTGATGTTATTTTATCTAATTTAACCCACATAAATTTAATTTTAATTTTTATAAATATTTTTTTAAAAAAACAAAAAATTATTATTAGAGAAACTACTTATTTATCAAGTAAAATTAAAAATAATTATAATTTTATCAGTTTTTTTTTTTTAAGATACATAATTTCATTTCTTTATAAAAGAGCCAATCAATTAGTAGTAATGTGTCAAGATATGAAGAAAGATTTAATAGAAAACTTTAAAATAGATAAAAATAAAATTAATATAATTTATAATCCATTTGATTATTTAAAAATTCAAAAGCAAAGTGAAGAGAAAATAAATAAAAAATATTATTTCACTGATAAAAAATATATAATTTCAGTGGGGCGCCTAGTTAAAGAGAAGGGTTTTGTTTTTTTAATTAAAGCATTTAATAAAATAAAAAATAAAACAACGACTAACCTTGTGATAATTGGTGATGGTTATGAAAGAAAATTATTACAAAAATTAATAAAAAAATTAAAACTTAAAAAACGGGTTTTTTTAATTGGATTTAAAAAAAATCCATATAAATTTATTAAAAAAGCGCAGCTCTATGTTCTTACGTCTATAAGAGAGGGTTTTCCCAATACCTTGGTAGAGGCAATTATGTTAAACACTCCAGTTTTGTCATATAATTGCAAAAGCGGGCCAGATGAGATAATAAAAAAATTTAAAACAGGCAAGTTGGTAAATAATTATAACATGAACTTTTTTTCTCGTAAAATTCTAGAAGAATTAAAAAAAAAACGAATAAGTGGAGTCAAATATAAAAATAATATACACAAAGTTAGCATGAAATTTTTTGATTATAAAATAATTTCAAATAAATACTTTGAAATTTTAAATAAATAATGAAACTTGTAATACAAATTCCTTGTTACAATGAAGAGGAGTGTATATCAAAAACAATAGGCGATTTGCCCAAGGAAATTAAAGGTATTTCAGAAATAATTATTTTAGCAATAAATGATGGATCTACCGATAAAACTTTTCAAAAACTAAAAGAACTAAGAGTTGATCATATAATTAATTTTAAAGTTAATAAAGGTCTTGGACCGGCCTTTCAGGCCGGACTAAACTATGCAAAGAAAATTAACGCAGATTTATTAATAAATACCGATGCTGACAATCAGTATCAATCAAAATATATACCAGAATTAGTTTCAAAAATTATTAACGATGAATTGGACATTGTAATTGGAGCAAGAAAAATTGAAAGTATTAATAATTTTAGTTGGATTAAAAAAAAGCTTCAAAAAATCGGATCTTTCGTTGTAAGGGTCATATCAAATCAAAAATTTTCAGACGCCACTAGTGGTTTTAGAATTTATTCAAAAAAAGCTATAGACAAAATTTGCATAACCTCAAAATTTTCATATACGCTAGAAAGCTTAATTCAATCTGAAGATTTAAATTTAGTGATAGGAGAAATAAAAATTGATGTTAATCCTCCGTTAAGAAAGTCAAGATTATTTAAATCTAATATTGATTTTATTTATCATCAAATGTTAATTATATTTAGGTGTTTTTTATTTTATAAACCGTTACCTTTCTTTTCATTAATTTCTCTACCTTTTTTTTTAATGGGAATTTTATTGATAGCAAGGTTTTTTATTTATTATTTTTATGGAACGGGCGGTCTAACGCAGTCATTAGTAATAGGATCTATGTTAATAATTTTGTCTTTTATTTGCCTTGGATTTGGAATTTTAGGAGAGTTAATTAGGCATAATAGAAAAATTAATGAAAACTCAAAGTTATAAGTTAAATTTTAAAAAAAATTTATCAACGTTAAAATTAACTTATCTAAAATATTTTAAAACATTAATTAATATTTTATTTTTAGCAATTTTATTATTTTTTATTTATGATAAGGAATTATTATTAACTTTAAAAAATAACTTAAGTTTAAATTTTTTATTTACATTATTTTTTTTAGAGTTAACTAAAATTTTAATTATTTATTATATTAATTTCAATTTATTTAATACCTTAATTAAAATCAGTTTTAAAAAAATTGTTTTTATTAATTCTTTAAATTCTTTGTCAAATTTTCTAATAACTACCAGTGGTTTTTTTTTACATTCAATATTCTTAAAATTTAAATTTAAGTTAAACCTAAAAGATTTCGTTTATTTAAATTTTTTCAGGTTAATAATAGGATCAATAGTTTTTTGTTTTTTTGGTTTTGCTTTTTCAGTTTTGCAAAGCCCAAAAATTTCCTTATTTTTTTGTATTTTTTTAATTTTATTAATATATTTTTTTTTCTATAAAATAGAAAAAATTAAAAATAAATTATTTTATAGATTTTCAAAAATAAGAATAATCATAAAAAAAATAGAAAAAAAAATCTTTATCTTCTTTCTTATTTATTATTTTTTAAGTTTGTCATTTAATTATTTTTTATTTATTAATTTTAAGATAACCGAGAGTTTGTACGTTGTAGCAATTTTAACAAGCATCATTTATCTATCAGTAATTTTTATGGTTAATTTTGTGGGTTTTGGTATTGGTGAATTTTTAGCGTTACTTTATGCTGGAATAAGTAATTTAAATTATGATAATTTGTTGTTAGTTATATTTATATCTAAAATTATATTTGTTATGTTAAATATTTTTATTTATTTAATCTCATGCAAACAAAAATAAAAATATTATCAAATTAGTATGCAGTATTTTTTAAATAAAAAAGATTTTATTTTCTTATTTATACTTATTTTTTTTAATATATTTATTGGATCTAAATATTTAAAGAAATATGAAATTACCTCTGATAATTATGAATATTTATCAATGGCAATAAATTTTGCCTATGATGGAACTATTTCTACTTCAAATCATTTAGATAAAAAAAAAAATGTAAAAATTGACAGGTCTCCAAGCTACTCAATTATAATATCTTCTTTTTTTAATAAAGAAATTATTGCTAAAAACAGTTTAGAATGCTTTGCGACACAGAAAACAAATGACTGTTCAAATGAGATATCGAAAATACAAATCTTTAATTTGAGTGTATTTATTTGTTTAGTGATATGCTTATATTTAATTCTTACTCAATTTTGTAAAAATAGTTTTTGTTTTTTAAGCTGTTTATTTTTTTCTTGTATGTCTCTTTTTTTAACTCAGATAATATTAATTTCACCTGAATTATTTTCAACATTTTTATTAACATTATCTTCATTTTTATTTTTTTTATTTGTAAAAAAAAAAAAATTTATTTTTTTAATTATTTGTGGTTTTTTTTTAGGAATATTAATTTCTATAAAAGAAGCCTTTATTCTGTTGCCAATTTTAATCATATTTTTATCATTAAAATATTTAAAAAATTATGTTTTTATTAAAATATTTTTTTTGGTATCCTTCTTTTATTTGCCACACTTGCTTTGGTTAAATTGGTTAAATTCAACAACAAAATTAGTTCAACAACAACAAGTATATATTCATCAAAATGAAAATCGTGTTCAAAAAATAATTGAGGATCCAAATTATATAAGTGGCACGAATATAACATCTAGCAAAGCAAATTCAGTTATGAAACAAAGAGCTGTATATTCAACAATTCCTTTCATAGAACTAACTCCTCTTACCTTATCATTTATACCTAAGTATGGAGATTTGCTATTACGAAAATATTACCCAAATAATATTGTAAATAAATATGCTAATATTTATGGTGGCAGAAACTATCTTTATAGAAATAGTACCGCTATATTTTTGCAAGAAATCAGTAAAAATAAATTTAATACCAATCACTCATTTATTACTCTCTCTTTCTTATTAATTAAAAAAAATCTTTCAATGTATTTAATACAAGTACCTATTTTTTATTTTAAGGGGTCTTTTGTGCCATCTGGTAGAACTATTTTTGAACAAATTTTTAAAAAAAATTTTTATACCGATATATATTTAATTTTAAATAATATATTTGGTTTTTTTATAATATTTAGTTTTTTTATTTCCTTACCAATGCTAATAATAAAATTTAAGAGAAGTGATATTATCTGTCTATTTATTTTTTCTGCATTCAGTATATTTATTTATAGTTTTTTTTCACATTATGTTCCTAGATATTCACTCATAATTTTCCCAATATGTTATGTAAGTTTTGTTTTAACAATTTATTATTTATTTAATAATCAAAAATGAAAATTGTTCATTTAATTGCTAGTATGGATCGTGGTGGAGCTGAGCATACACTGTATAAATTGATTAGTTTTGATAATTTAAATAAACATATTGTAATTAGTTTAACAAAAGTTGGAGTTTATGGACAAAAATTAAAAAAGAAGAATATTGAAGTTTATGATTCAAATTTAAATAAAAATTTTTTTTTAAATCTTTTAAAAATTTATAATATTTTAAAAAAAATAAAATTAGTAAAACCAAATATTATACAATCATGGATGTACCATGCAGATTTTTTAGCTCTTATATTCGGATCTCTATTAAAGATTAAATTTTTTTGGAATATTAGAAATTCAAATTTAAATAAAAAATGGTCTAATTTTTTTACTATTTTTTTGTTAAAAATTAATGCTTACTTTTCGTGCAAACCATATAAAATTATTAGCTGTTCAAAAAATGCAATATTGTTTCATGGAAAACATGGCTATCTTAAAAAAAAATTTTACTTAATTGAAAATGGATTTAATGGAAATTATTATAAATCAAATAATAAATTAAAAAAAAATTTTAAAAAAAAATATAATATTAAAAATAATATTATAATAGGGATGATTGCAAGATGGCACCCTCAAAAAGGTCACAATTTATTACTACAAGGGTTAAAAAAAATATTAAGAATTTCTAAATATCAAAATATTAAATTGGTATTAGCTGGCCCCGGAATGACAATAAAAAATTATGAGTTAATAAAAATTTTAAGAAAAAATTTAAGTAATGACAAATATTTATTATTGGGAGATGTCGACGATTTGCGCATGGTGTATAATGCATGTGATCTTACTGTTTTGCCTAGCATAGGTAATGAAGGATTTCCAAATGTTGTTGCAGAATCAATGCTATGCGAAACACCAGTAATTGCTAGCAATTCTGGTGATGTAAAAAAAATTATTAAAAATAATGATTTTGTAATTAAACCTGGAAATCAAAAACAGCTTATTAACTCACTAAATAAAAATTTAAACGATATATTATTTAAAAAAAAAAAATGGATATTAATTAAAAAAAGAGCAAGAAAAAATATTTTAGAAAATTATAGTTTAAAAAAAATGATAAAAAATTATAATTATGTATGGAACTCTTAAATGTTGACATTTATATTTAATTTACAAGTATTATTTTGTTTATTTTTTTTTTTAAAGAAAATAATCCATAATCTGCCTCAATTAAAAAAAATTTTTTTTTACGTTATATTTTTAAAACTAATTTTAATTTTGTTCTCAGATTATCTTCCTATTTTAGATTATGGGATGTCTAAAATATGGGAAATTAAAGCATATGAATTTTTCTTGTATAGACAAAATATGGGAGCAATTCAATATCCAGAAATAGTATACACATATTCATTTATTGTATCTTATATTTATGAAATAATAGGAAGAAACCCAAAAGTTATTATGCTTATTGGAGTTTTTTTTAGCATTTTAACGTCTGTAATAGCATATTATTTAACTAAAATTATTTATAATTCTAAAAAAATATCAAAAAATATATTTATAATAATATCATTTTATCCAGTATTGGTAAATTACTCAATTTTAACAATGAGAGAAGTGTATATAGTTTTCTTTTTAATTTTGCAGTTTTTTTTATTTTCCAAGTATTTTGTTTGCAAAACAAAAAAAAAATATTTTTTTTTTATATCATCTATTTTGGTTGGATATGCACATTATAAATTGCATGGTGCTTTAGTTGTAGTTTCTTTTTTATTTTTTATTTTTTTTTTTAGTAATGAATTGTCAAGATTTAAATTTTTAAAAATACGCACAAGAATAGTTAGCTTTATAATTATTCTTTTTTTATTTTTTTTTATATTAGTTTTCTTTATTTATATAATTCCAAAAGTTTCATATATTAATCAAATTCATTTTGCTTCATTATTAGAGTTAAATTTTAATCAATTAACAAATAAATTATATTATTACCAAACAGGAATAGCTTCCTATCCAGATTTCTTGATACCCTCATTAAATAATAAATATGAATTTATTATTTTAATCCCATTCAGAATTGTTTATTTTTTACTTTCGCCTTTTTTTTGGGATATAAAAAAATTTACACATATATTGGGATATATAGACGGTTTTTTTTATTTATTCATTATATATTTGTTAATTTCAAAAAGAAAATTTATATTTCAAAAAAAAATAATTGTTTATTTTATAATTACACTAATTATATTAGTTATAATTTTTTCACACGGTACTGGCAATTTTGGTTCTGCAATTAGACATAGAGCAAAATTTTTACCATTATTTTGTATAATTACTGCTCCATACTTAAGTTTTTGGTTTGATAAATTGATTTTACAATTAAAAAAATTAACAAAAATATATTAAATATATGAAAATTTTTTTACTTGGCTCAGGAAGCTATATGGCACAACTTTTAAAGAAAAAAATTTTTAAAAAAAATCTGAAATTTATCGAATATTCTAGAAATAAATATGAATTTATTGGTGCAAAAACTATTTTCAATAAATTTGATCTACATAAAAAAATTCCTTTTTTTGTGAAATATGCTGATGTTAATGAAGAATGTATCTTTATAAATTTTATAGGAGATTATTCATTAAATAAAAATAATAATTTTTTAAATTATGGAGCAATAAAAAAAATTCTTTTACAAATTGTTAATAAAAATTTTAAAAATAAAATTCATTGGATACAATTAAGCTCAGCAGGCGTATATAACATTCATATACAAAAAAAATTTATAGAGGAGGATTCTGAACTTAAACCAACCAACACTTATGAAAAATCAAAGTTAAAAATTGATAATTTTATAATAAATTTATCACAAAAGAAAAATTTTACTTATACTATATTAAGGCCAACAAGTGTTGTTTCAAATAGAATGAAATCTAATTATTTTTATAATTTGATAAAATTAATTAAAAAAAATTTATTTTTTTATATAAAAGATAAAAATTGTATAATTAATTATTGTGATATTAACTTTTTGACTGAAGCGTTAAGTAAAATAATTCAAAGTAAAAAAAAAAATAATATCTACGTACTTTCTAATACAATTTATTTGAGAGATTTAGTAAAAATTTATAGCAAAATACCCTCTTTAGTATTTGTGTTGCCATTGTTTTTCGCAAAATCAATTAGTAGTATATTATCATTATTTAATATTCAAACTTTAACAAAAAGTAGAGTTTTTTGGTTAACAAATACTAAAATATTTTCCTCAAAAAAAATATACAAAGATTTTCTTATAAGACCAAAAAACCAAATTATTAGAAATATTTAATATGAAAAAAATATGCTTTGTCAGCACAACAGCATCATCAATTACTTTTTTTTTAGATCCGATTATAAAAAAATTATCTAACAAATATAAAGTAACTATTATATGTAATAATTCAAATAGTATTAAATACTCCTTTAATAAAAATGTTAATTTTTGTGATATTGGTTTTTCAAGAAAAGTTAATTTTTTTAATGACCTTTACTGCTTGGTATTATTATTTTTTAATTTCTTGATTTATAGGTATGACTGCGTCCATTCTATAATGCCCAAAACAGGGTTTTTATGTGCGATAGCTTCAAGATTTACTTTTATTAAAAATAGAATACATACTTTTACAGGTCAAATTTGGGCAAATTATAAAGGCTTAAAGTTTATTTTTTATTCAAATATTGATAGAATAATTATTAAATTATCTACTCATTTACTTTCAGATAGTTTTTCACAGGTTATTTTTTTAAAAAAAAAACTTAAGATAAATAAAAAAATATCAGTAATACATAATGGTTCAATATGTGGTGTAAATTTTAAAAAATTTAAACCAAATTTAATAAAAAGAAAAAAACTTCGTAATAAATTTAACATAAAGGATAACGATATTGTTTTTTTTTATTTAGGTAGATTAACCCATGATAAAGGCATTCAAGATCTTATTAAAAGTTTTTGTAAATTGTATAAAACTAAAAAAAATTGTTTTTTAATTTTAGCTGGTACTGACGAACAAAATTTTTTTAAAAAAAAAACAAAAAATTTAAATATAAAGAATTCTAATATAATTTACTTAAATTTTATTAAAAAACCATATTTAACTCTAAACATGGCAGATATACTTTGTTTACCTAGTTATAGAGAAGGATTTGGAAATGTAATCATTGAAGCAGCGGCAATGAAAATCACATCAATAGTGAGTGATATATATGGTTTAAAAGATACGGTTATTCATAATTTCACTGGTCTTAAATTTAAAAAAAAAGATATAAATAGTATATATAATACAATGATGAAAATATTTAATTATAAACTTAGATATAATTTAAGTAAAAATGCTTACAATTACGTTAAAAAAAACTTTGACCAAATAGATGTAATTAATAAATATTTAGATTTTTACTCTCGCATATTCAAAAATTAACTATGGTTGAAAAAATTTGCATTGTAGGTTTGGGGTATGTTGGGATGCCTTTGGCTTTGGAATTTGGAAAAAAATGTTCAACTATCGGTTATGATAAAAATATCAAGAGAGTAAAGGAGCTAAAGAAAAATTTTGATAGCAATAATGAAATTACAAAATCAGAATTTTTTAAGTCAAAAAAACTATTTTTTACATATGACATAAATGACATAAAAGATTGTACTTTTTATATAATTGCAGTTCCCACTCCCGTGAATAAGAGAAATTTGCCAGATCTGACGCTTTTAAAAAAAGCTTGTAGAGATATTGGATCTATTTTAAAAAAAAATGACACTATTGTTTTTGAATCTACAGTTTATCCAGGCGTAACCGAGGAAATTTGCTTGCCATTAATTGAGCAATTATCTGGTTTAAAACAAAAAAATGATTTCAGTATTGGTTATTCTCCTGAAAGAATTAATCCAGGTGATAAAAAACATTCTTTGACAAAAGTTACTAAAATTATTTCAGGGATAGATGATAAATCTACAATAAAAATAAAAAAAACTTATGAAAAAATTCTAAAAAAGATTTATGTTGCTCAAAGTATAAAAGTTGCTGAGGGCGCAAAGATAATTGAGAACATTCAAAGAGATTTAAATATAGCTTTGGTTAATGAATTTTCAATTATTTTCGATAGACTTAAAATTGATACTAAAAATGTTTTAGATGCTGCAGCTACTAAATGGAATTTTATTAATTTTACTCCTGGTCTTGTTGGTGGTCATTGTATTGGTGTTGATCCTTATTACCTTTCTTTTATAGCTAAAAAAAAGGGTTATAAAAATAAAATTATAATATCAGGGAGAGGTATAAATAATTTTATGCCAAAATTTATTGTAAATAAATTTACTAATTTTTATAAAAAAAACGTAATTAATAATAAAAAAAAAAAAATATTAGTTTTGGGTTTGACTTTTAAAGAGAACTGTAGAGACATTAGAAATAGTAAAGTTTTTGAATTAATTAAATTTCTAAAAAATAAAAATTTTCATGTAGATGTTACGGATCCATTATTAAATAAAAATGACCTATATAATTATTTGCAAAAAATTAATTTTAAATCTTATAAAAGTATAAATTTTTTTAATTATAATGCTATAATTTTAGCAGTTTCTCATGAAAAGTTTAAAAATATAAATTTAAAAAAAATTAAAGCAAAAAAAATTTTAATATTCGATATAAAATCTTTTTTTCCAAGAGAATTTGTTGATGGAAGAATCTAAGCTTAATCTATTTTTAGTAAATATAAATTTTTTATTTTTATTTTTATTATTACCTGCTTTGGTATGGGGCTCTTTTGCGGCAGATTTAGTTATATCTATAATGTCTTTAATTTTTCTATTTCAAACTTTTAAATACAGACTTTTTGCTTATTATAATAATATTTTAGTTAAATTTCTAATTTTATTTTATATTTATTTATTTATTAGATCCCTTTTTTCTGATTTTGAAATTGGTTTAAATAATTCTATAAAAATTTTTTTTTATTTTAGATTTATTATTTTTGTAGTTGCATTAAGTTATGTTATATTAAAAAAAGAAAATATAATTATTAAGTATAAATTTTTTTTATATATTTTTTTATATGTTTTGATTTTTGACGGTTTATTACAATTTTTTTTTGGTAGAAATTTAGTTGGATATCCTCTTGGCCTCGACGGTAGAATTGGCTCTTTTTTTTATGATGAATACGTATTTGGAAGTTTCTTATCAAAGATATTTCCTATTTTTATAGCAATAGCTTTTTATAATCAAAAACAAATCAAAAATCGATATTTTGTTTTATTTTTTAATATTATTATTTTTTTATTTGTTGTTTTTTTGAGTGGTGAGAGAACAGCTTTTATTTTGTTATTATTTGCAGCTTTACTATTAATTTTTTCATTTAAAATACAAAAAAGAATTTTATATTTTTTAATAATCTCAATGACCTTAATTGCAATTATTTTTTCTTTCCACAAAGATCATCGATTGTTTGACAGGTATTTAGTCAAAACGAGCAATGAAGTCCAATCTATAATTAGAGATAATTTAAATAAAAAAATTTTAACCAATCAGTATTTTGATCAGGGATCAATTTATACTCTTATGTTTTCAACTTCTTTAAAAATGTACAATAGCAATAAACTTTTTGGATTAGGACCTAAAACTTTTTCATATTATTGTGATAAATATGATTATTTTTCTTATTCAAATGAATTAAGAGGTTGCTCTAGTCATCCACATAATATTTATTTTCAACTTCTTGCTGAGACGGGGATTGTAGGTTTTTCATTTGTATTTATTTTCTTTATCTACTTATTTTTTTTAATTTTTAAAAATTTATTTTATATTTATTTTAAAAAAGAAATATTACACTCATCATTAGAAACTTGCATGCATATAGCTCTTTTTGTAAATTTATGGCCATTAGCTTTTTCAGGTAATTTTTTTAATAATTGGATTTCAATACTGTACTTCTTACCGATAGGTTTTTTATTGAATAGAATAAATAGATCTAAATTAAAATGAATTTTAATAAGAGATTTTTTGACGTTTTATTTTCGCTTTTTTGCATAATTTTAACTTTACCCTTTATTATTTTATTTGGAGTTTTAGTAAAACTTGAGTCAAGGGGTCCTGTTTTTTATTGGTCAAAAAGAATTGGCATTCATAGCAAAATTTTTTATATGCCAAAACTACGATCCATGCACTTAACTGCTCCTGATATTCCAACACATATGTTTAAAACTAAAAAACATATTACTAAGATTGGTTCATTTTTAAGAAAGTTTAGCATTGATGAATGGCCTCAATTTTATCTAGTTTTTTTAGGAAAAATGACACTAGTTGGACCAAGACCAGCTTTGCACAATCAAGAAAAATTAATTAAATTAAGAAAAAAATTTAAAGTCGATACTATTTATCCAGGTATTACTGGCCTAGCTCAAATTTCTGGTAGAGATAAATTGTCAATAAAAAAAAAATTAAGTTATGATATATTATATTTAAAAAAACAGAATTTATTTTTTGACTTAAAAATTATATTTTTAACTTTATTATATATAATAAAATCAAAAGATATCGCACATTAAAAATGTACTCAAAGTTGAATAGATTTTTCAATTATATTTTAAATTTACATCGAATTGTAAAACAATCGATTTTGATTGCATTTGACATAATTATTGCAACAATATCTCTTTGGCTTGCTTATTCCGTCAGATTAGAAAAATTTATTAGTATTTTTGAAATAAATTTTATTATATTTTTTTTAACTATTTTGTTATTTTTATTTATTTTTAATTATTTCAAAGTTTATTTAAATTTAAGTCGTTATTTTGAGATTAATCATTTTATTCATTTATCAAAAATTTTTTTATTATACACGTTTATTTATTCTATTTTATTATTTTCTTTAAATAAATATTTTTATTTTCCAAGAAGTATTGGAATTATACAGCCAATATTTTTTTATTTTTTTATTATTTTTTCAAGGTTAGCTTTTTTTTATATCTTCTATTTTTATACCTTTAAAAAAATTAAACTTAGAAATGTTTTAATTTATGGAGAAGGAGCTGAAGCTATTGAAATGTCAAACTTATTATTTAAGAATAATATATATAATTTGGTAGGTTTCATATCTGAAGATCCCTTACTTTTTGGTAAATATATTTCTCAATTGCCGATTTACAATCATGAAAATATAGAGATTATAAAAAAATTAAATATAAAAGATATTTTTATTTGCAAATCTATAAGTAATAATGAAGTTTCTAAAATAAGAACAAAATATAATTCTGCTAATGTAAGAATTTTATATACGCCTTCTTACAGTCATTTTTTGCATAACAACATGTTAAGATTGTTTACAAATGATTTCGAACCTGATCTTGTGCAATTACTAAATAGAGAAAAAATAAAACCAGATATTAATTTACTAAAAAAAAATAATTTTAATAAAAATATTTTAATTACAGGCGCTGGAGGTAGTATTGGTTCAGAATTGGCAAAGCAGGTTTTAAAATTAAAGCCTAAAAAAATGATATTGTTGGATATGAATGAATATTCTTTATTTGACTTAAAATCACAAATTGAAAATTATTTAGATCTCACTAACATTGAAATCCAATATGTGCTTGGGTCTATTTTAGATGAAAAACTCTTATTCAAGATCTTTTCAGAAAATAGAATTAATACTATTTATCACGCAGCTGCCTACAAACACGTAAGTATTGTTGAAAATAATCCAACATCAGCATTGCGCAACAATATCTTAGGTACAAAAATATTGTGTGATGTAAGTAGTAAATTTACTTCAATAGAAAACTTTGTTTTTATAAGCACTGATAAAGCTGTCAATCCATCAAACTTAATGGGTGCATCAAAGCGTCTTTGTGAATTAATTATTAAAATGAATTCTAATCTAAATACTCAAAATAAAACTAAATTTTCGATAGTGAGATTTGGTAATGTTTTAGCATCTAGCGGATCAGTTATAAATATATTTTTAAAACAAATTTCTAATGGAGGGCCCGTAACCCTGACAAGCAAAGAGGTTACTCGATTTTTTATGACAATTAATGAAGCGGTTGAATTAGTTATTCAAGCTGGTGCGCTTGAAGGTAACTCTCAAGTTTATATTTTAGATATGGGCAATCCAATAAAAATTTATGATATTCTTATCAATTTATGTAATCTTTATGGTCTCAGAGTCAAAGATAAAGTTGAGGAAGAGGGTGATATTGCCTTAAAAATAATTGGTTTAAAAAAGGGTGAAAAAATGCATGAAAAACTTTTTTACGGAAATAATATCTCAACTACAATTAATAAGAAAATTTTAACATCAATTAATGATTTTCAAATAAATCCATTACTTAAAGAAGAGATTAATTTTATTTGTAAAAATCTTAATTATAATGATGATACTAAAATAATAGAACAAATTTATTCTTTAACTAGAAATCAACTTTAAAAGTTTTCTATTAGAAATAAACTTAAGAATTAAAAATAAAAAAATAAAACTTGTTAAAAAAGATGCAATTAAAGAAGGCAAATGTATTTTAATATTTTTTTCTTTGCTTGAAATTTCTTCAAAATAAATATTTAATATTTTTTCTTTGCTTTTAATGTATTCATATAGTTTATCTGTAATAAAAATATTTCTTTTTAAAATAATTATATCTTTTTCTACGATCTTTTTGTTTTCTAAATTTTCATAAAAACTATCTAGCATCACAGACTGATTTTTAATCTTCATAAAATTATCTTCAAAAATTTTTTTTATTTCTTCATTTTCTTCATCAATAATTTTATTAACATTTTTTTTTATTAAATTTAATTTAACATTTTTTTCATTAAAATCTTTACTTGAAAAATTAATTATAATTGTATTATTTTCATTTAGAGGATTTTTGTCATTTTCATTTATATAATTAAAATAAGTTAAATTAAAATTGTTTTTATTTGCAAAATTATCTAAAATAATTTTTCTATTTGATCTAATTACTGTATATGCAAGAGTAATACCGTTAGTAAATCCTTTGTCAGAATAACTATTACTTGATGAGTCTATCATAGATAATACTGGATCCAGGGAATACACTATTTGATAAGATGAAGTATATTTAGGTTTAGAATAATAAAATAAACTCGATAATGTTAATGCAAAAAATATAGAAAAAAATACAAATTTTAAGTTTTTATTTAATATCATTGATTTAATATATATTTAAATTTTTATTTAAAATATAGTTATTTGTGGTTTTTTTTATAAAAATTATATGATGATTTTATCATTTTTGATAAAGAATATTTTGATTTCCAATGGAATTCTTTTTCTATTTTTTTTACATTGGCAAAAATAGCTGAAATATCACCCTTCCTTTTTTTATGTATTTTAACTTTTAGATTTAAATTATTAATTTTTTTAAATTTATTCAATAATTGCAATACACTATATCCCTTGCCAGTACCTATATTATAATATTTATAACCTTTAACTTTAGAGATTTTTTTAAGACAAGTCAGGTGGGCATTTACTACATCATTAATATGAATATAGTCTCTAATACATGTCCCATCTTTTGTATTGTAAGTATCGCCAAAAATATAAAATTTTTTTTTTTTAAAATAAGCATTATGCAAGGCTGGCATTATATTTGTTGGATTAGCTGGATTGTCTCCAATAAGACCGGATTTATCAGCGCCAAGGGGATTAAAATATCTTAAAGCAATGATTTTCCATTTTTTGTTTTTAGTAGCAATTTTTTTAAAAAATTTTTCATTTAATAATTTTGTTAAGCCATATGGGTTTGTAGGATTTAATTTATGATCTTCATCAATTGGTATATTTTTCGGATAGCCATATATTGCTGCACTGGAGCTAAAAATTAATTTAAAAATTTTTGCTTTACGCATTGCCTTAATAAGATTCTGTGTTCCTATGACATTATTTAAAAAATATTTTTTTTTCATAGAAAAAGATTCTTTTGGATCTTTGAGCGCAGCTAGGTGAAAAACTGCAAAAATTTTATGAAAAGAAAGTATTTTAAAAATTTTTTTATTATCGCTTATATTACAATTATAGAATGTAATTTTTTTTTTTAAAATTTTTTCAATATTGATCAAGTTTTGAATTGAGCCATTGGAAAGGTTATTAATAATGATTACATCAAATCCAAGTTTTGCAATCGCCAAAGATAAGTGACTACCAATATATCCAGCACCACCGGTAACTAAAATAGTTCCTGAATTCATATGTTATTATTTAGAAAAATTTTTTTTATTAAAATTATAAATTTTATAATCATTAATAACATAAAATGATAGAAAATTTTTTAACAAATTAATTGAAATAATTAATTTTTTAATAATTTTAATTAAAATTAATGTGCTGATCTCTTTTTATATAGATTTTTTTATTTAAGTTTTAAAATGATTATTAAAATCAGTATAAATTAAATGGTAATTATGATATTGCTATCTAATTAAATTATCGACTACAATTTGCGCTTATAATGAAATCAAAAATATTGAAAAAATAATTTATCGAATAAATAAATTAAAATTAGTCAATAGTTTAAATAAAAATTAAAGTAAATAAGATTTTTTTTCAAAATAAAACTATATTATAGGAAATTTACCAATCAAGGACTTAAGTATAGTTACTAGTGATTATGTAGTTTTGTTAGACGCTGATTTAGAATATGAATAAGAAAATTTTAATATTATTTTAAAAAAATTATTTTTACTTAAAATACACAAAGTTAAGAAAAGTTAATAAATTAGAAACTTTAAAAAAAATACTAAAATTATTTAATTATGAAATGTAAAATTTGCAAAAGCGCTAAGAATAAAATCTTTATAAACGGAAATATAAAAATACTTAAAAAAAATATTATCGATGTAAAATGTACAAGTATGTCACATGCAATAAAACCAACGTTATATAAATGTATTAATTGTAAAATTGTTTTTTCTCAATTTTTAAACCATAAGTTTGAAAAATTATATAAAGATGTAATTGATGAAGAGTATTTAAATCAGATAAAAATTAAAAAAAAATATTTTAAAAATTTTATTAATATTATTAAAAACCATATAAATCCAAATGATGAAGTATTAGAAGTAGGTTCTTATTATGGAGTTTTAGGTTCTTTATTGAAAGAAAAAGTTAAACACTATGAGGGAATTGAATTTTCTAAATACGCATCTATGTATGCTAAAAAAAATTATAATTTAAAAATTAAATCTAGATATTCTCAAATAAAAAAAAAATTTAATTTAATAATTTTATGCGATGTGATTGAACATGTTGATAACCCATTACCTTTTATAAAAAAATTAAAATCATTTTTGAGAAAAGATGGAAAAATAATATTATCTACTATGAATATAGATTCCATATATGCTAAATTTTTAGGAAAAAATTATCCTTGGATAATGCCAATGCATAAATTTTATTTTTCTTTTACGAGCATGAATCATATTTTAAAGATAGAAAAGCTTAAAATTATAGAATATTTTTATGATCAAAAAATAACTAGTTTAGCATATGTATTAAAAAAAATTTTAAACATTTTTTTTAATGTGAAAAAAATAAAAAAAAACAATTTTTTTATTGAATTTCTAAATAAAATTTATTTAAAAATAAATTTTTTTGATTTAGTTATATTTGTAATAAAATAATTTAGTGAGATAATTTAATTTTTAAAATTGTAATAAACCAGAAAATTAAATGCTTAATCTTCATTTTTGAACTACCAATTTTTCTGTACGGCATATTAATATATATTTCAGATACATAAAATTTCTTTACAAATTTAATACCAGACACAACAAAAAATTCATAATCTTTGTATTTTTTTATTTTTGTAAAATTTTTAATTGGTATTTTTTTTAAATTATACAATCTTAATCCACTTGTTAAATCATATTTAATATCAAATAAAATTATTATTATTACTCTTCCAATTTTATTTATTATTTTTTTTATTATCGGCCAATTTTTATAAGTATTAATTTTTTTATTATATCTATTTGATAAAATAAGATCATAACCTTGTTTAGATTTATTAATAAATTTTTTTATAATTTTTGGTTCATGAGACAGATCTCCATCCATAGTAATTGCTATATTAAAATTATTTTTATAAGCCCAGGTAATTCCTTTAATATGTGCATTTCCGATGCCAAGCTTTTTATTTCTTCTAATATATTTAATTTTTTTATTTTTAATAGATTGTAACCATTCTTTTGTACCGTCTTCAGATGAATCATCTATAATTAAAATATTAATAGATTTTATAATTGATTGTAATTTTTTTATTATTATTTTTAAATTGCTCAATTCATTTATAACAGGGATAATTATTAATATTTTTTTCATTTATTTTTTTTTTTTAATAGTATTTCAAATCCACTTATTGCCAAGGGAACAATAAACACCAAGCCATAAAAAACTTGTTTTTGATCTCCTCTCAAAATATATGGAAGGACTATTAGAATAGTTACAAAATACGATGATAATAAAAAAAATGTAAATTTAGTAAATTTTGAATTTAGTAAATTTAGAGTTATTCCAGTATAAATAAATAACATCATGCCAAAAGCAAAAAAATTATATTTTAGTGACAATTTAGAATTAATCCAAGTCAATAAAATAAATAAACGTGCCGCGTAAAGCTTAATTGAATAAATAGGGTTATCTAAAAATGCGCATATATGATTTTGTAAAGAATTTTCAATGGTTAATAAACATTTATAATAGGTCTGAATAACATCATTATTAATTAAAGGGGAAATATACTTATTACTGGATATATCGCTTTGCAAATAACTTTGAGAAAAAAGCTCAAGTCCTATTGCAAAATGATTTAAGTATAAAAAATAAAATAAAAAAAAAGAAATAAGTAACAATAGATTAAAATTTTTAGACTCATGAATACTTAAGTAAAATTTATAAAATAGAATCATAAAAGTTGTAAAAAAAACTTTTCCATCAATTTTTAAAAAAAGAAATATAAATATAAAAAAAAGAACTTTAAATTTATAATTTTCATCGTACATTGATAAAAAGTACATTACAAACATCAATAAAGATATTGTGAGACCAGCATGATTAATTGTTTGTATCCAAAATATAACAAATGGATTTATGATTATAAATAAAGTAGCAAAAAAAGATGTAAATTTTGAAAAATTAAATTTTACTAATGATTTATAAAAAAAAAATGAAGATAAGTAAAATATAAAGTATTGAATTTCTGCATAATA
>Ga0181607_10001243_pt1 | contig 22848 bp, 14 predicted proteins | sample 041ome_9_FD_132420 | JGI IMG/M metagenome (GOLD analysis project Ga0181607, IMG submission 132420) | Coastal salt marsh microbial communities from the Groves Creek Marsh, Skidaway Island, Georgia - 041413US metaG (megahit assembly) | ecosystem: Environmental > Aquatic > Marine > Intertidal zone...
CGTGGAAAAAACAAGCAGCAGCAGCAGCACTACTAGTGAGGACCCTTTCCAGAGTCTTTATCTCTGATTACGTCGACGTTTTTCCAAAGAGAAGAAAGGAAAGGGTTTTAGGGTTTTGGCTTTCTTAAACCCTAAATTTATAGGTGGGTGTTTTTTTCTCTCTCTCTCTCTCTCTCTCTTACCAATTTTCTCTTCTTCGTAAACAAGAACGCACTTTGTTATACTTGAGTTTGTTGACGTTACATATAGAGTTTCCTTTAAAAGCTTTTCTTTTACGTTTTAAAACTCTGCTGAAACGAGAGACTTCGAGAAGTGCTTTTCTACTCGAGAGCGTTCTTTTTCTCTCAGATCGTATAGAGAGTAAACGCGTGTGTTTCTTCTCTCTCTCTCTCTCTCTTTACCAATTACACATTTAATCGAGATTCTGTTTGATTAGACTCTCTTTGATTAAACGACGCGAAACGCTCCGTTCGAGCAGACTATTCGAAGATATGAGCGAAAAGCAAGGAGAAAAAGAAGTCGCCCCACCGCCGCCACCCGGTTTCGAGGACGTCAAAGCCGGCGCGCACCTCGACGAAGTCGCCCAAGTGGCGGAGAAATTAGCCAAAGGCGAGGATTTGCGTCTGGGGACGAAGAAAGAAGGCACCGTGGACGCGCCGGATTTGAGTTTAAAAACCGGACAATTGAAAAGCTGGGCCGACGAGGAGGTACGATTTGAACGATTCTTTACGTCGCGCGTCTCGTTCTCGTTTGTTTTTTTGTGGGTTTAGATCGATGCACGCGTGATGTCTCGAGAAGAAGACGCGCGACAACTTTCTCCTTCCGATCATCAGTCGGATGATGTGCTCGAGAGGGGCAGCGCGGCGGTTTTCGATACGAACGCGATGACATTTTGCTCACTCTTTCCTCTCTTTTTCTCTCTCTCTCTCTCTCTTTATACAGGCTGAAACCGAGGCGATTATTAAAGTCGCGGACCCGAACTCGAAGTACACCTCGGCGCAAACCTTCGACGAGCTCGGGTTGTCCGCGGAACTCTTGCAAGGTCTCTACACGGAGATGAAGTTCGAGAAGCCGTCGAAGATCCAAGCGGAGACGTTACCTATGATTTTAACGCCGCCGCATAGAAACTTAATCGCGCAAGCGCACAACGGGAGTGGGAAAACGACGTGTTTTACGCTCGGAATTTTGAGTCGGGTGAACGTGAACGAACCCGGGACGCAAGGGTTGATGATTTGTCCGACGAGAGAATTGGTGATTCAAAACGTCGGCGTGATGCAAAGGATGGGGAAGTACACGAACATTTCGATCGCGAGTACCGCGGATCCGAAATACGACGGGTATAACAAAGAACAGATTAACGGGCAGGTGGTGATTGGAACGCCGGGGAGGTTGTTGCGGTGGATGCGGGAGAAACAGTTGGACTGTTCGAAAGTAAACTGCTTGGTCTTTGACGAGGCGGACAACATGTTAGGCACGGACGGACACAGAGTGGACTCGACGAAAATTTTGAAACATTTACAGATGAGCGCAAAAAATTGGCAAGTGTTGTTGTTTTCGGCGACATTTAACGAGGCTGTGAAGACGTTTGCCACGAAAGTGGTGCCCAACGCGAACCAGATTTTCTTGCCGGCGCACGAGTTGTCCTTGGACGTGATCAAACAGTACCGAGTGAACGTACAATCGAACGACCAGAAAGACATGTTATTGAAAGAGAAGATTTTTCCGCTTTGCGATAAGATTGGGCAAACGATTATTTTCGTGAGAACGAGAGAAGGAGCGAGACGATTACACGCGAGCATGCAAAGAGACGGATTTAAATGCACCGCGATTGAAGGACAAATGCAAAACGAAGACCGCGATCGAGTGATTAAAGAGTTTCGAGACGGTCAAACGAAGATTTTGATCGCCACGGACGTGTTAAGTAGAGGGTTGGACGTGTCCACGGTGACGTTAGTTATTAATTACGACATGCCGGTGGAGTATCAGAACCCGTCCGTGCCGAATTTCGAAACGTACTTACACAGAATCGGTCGTTCCGGGAGGTTCGGTAAAAAAGGCGCGGCGTTTAACTTGTTGTTGGGAGAAAACGAAAGATTGGTTTTAGACCAAATTGAAAGGCATTTCGAGCACATGGTGCCCGAGGTCACGTTAAACGACGACGATACGTTTGAATCGATTTTAACCGCCGCTGGTTTGATGTCGCCGGACGAGTCTTGATGAGTAGGAGTGAATCAACATACTAAATAAACAAAACAAAACGACGCTAAATATAATACTCACGTCTCTTTCTTCTTCCCATTCTTGTACAATTCTTTCGCCATGCGTTTCGCTTCGGCTCGCATTTCCGCTCTGCTCCCGGCTCTCCCCGCGTTCACCCTTGCGCTCGCATCGAAATCGCCCCGAAGGAATCTATAAAATCGACGAACCGCCGACGCGCCGGTGATTTTGCACAAAAACGCAAACGCCGCGCTCACCAACCGCGTCTCCCGAAATTTGAACACCACACACACCACACACACCCCTATTAGAATTTTTAAACCTATATCTACGACCACGTCGGCCATTTGCATGGCCACGTCCGGCTCTAACTTTCCTCCTCCAATCAACGTCTCTTCGATCTTCTCCAACTCTTTCAAACGCGTTTTCGCTTTTTTATCTAAACTCGTCGCCAGTAACGGTTTCAACAAACTCTTCGCGACGACTGCATCGGCAGGATCGTTCGCTTCCGGAAACGTCATTTCTCCCGTCGTCGCAGACTTACTACCACACGCTCCTTCCTTGTCCGCGTACTCCCCGCCGTACCTCGTGATTAAAATCTCCGCCGCGGTCAACGCCGCCGAATGAAACCCGTTCCTACTCGCCTTCCGAAATAACTTTACTCGCTCTGAATCGCACGGATACTTCGTCCTCCCAGCGCACACGTGCGCATTCGCCGTCAAAAACGTAATTTCCGGCACCTGCTCAGATTTTTCCTTCGATTTCGCCGCTTCTTCGAGCACGCGCGCGCCGAGCTTTCGGTTCTCGTTCCGCTCGCCGGATTCCAAAGCGCACTCGCCGAAAAGTAGGCAACATCCTGGTGAAAGATACAACAACGTCAGTACATCGAGAGCGAAAAAGAGAGAGAGAGAGAGAGAGTTAAAGAGAAGGAAAAGGAAGAGAGTTCAGTGAGAATACTCCTCATCCGAACGCAAAGAACACCAACACCAACACCAACACCAAACGTACCGAGCGCTAAAGTCTCCGGCACTTTCATCTGCTTCATTCGCTCCTCGGGAACGATCGATTCCCACGATTCCGTTCGCTTTGCTTCTTTCCTCTCGTCGCGTAAAAATTGCGTCAAAGTGCCGTCTTGCTCGATGGCCGGTGTGATTGTTTGTTCGCAATACATTTGCGCGTCTAGACAAGAAGTCGACTGGAACGGGTCGTTGATGAGATTAGTAGTCTCCTCCATCGCCGCGCGAGTGGTACCCGTCGACGAGAACACCATCAGAAACGCAAGAAATGCGAACGAACGAAGTGGCGTCATCGTCTCGTTTTCAACTCGTCGACGACTTCCGTCGTTCGAAAGAGGAGTTTGTACAAGCGAGTGCTAAAAAGGAACGAAAAGTAACGACGAGAATGCAAAAAAATGTGCTCTACTGTGCGATATTTTCAGAGTGATTGGTCGTAAATGTCGGTCGTTCTTGAAGTATGTACAGTGAACATTTCATTAAAATAAATATGATTTAAAGCAACACTTTCGATGAAGTGTCGACGAATGTATAAAGTGACTGTGTTTAAAATAAGGCCATGAATAAGGCCGTCAAGGCGATGACGAGAACTTTCGTCATCGGCGTCGTCGTCGACCCGGGCGAGGCGGTTGTAGCGACCGCCACCTCCAACGATTCGTACAAGTACGTCACGTAAGTATCTGTCGACATGTCTTTGCAACCGCTGAAGATGTAGCACTCGCCCAAGTCGGCTGATTCTGGTTCCCAAGCGAAGTGTGTGCAGTGCGCTCCCAGTTGCGCGCTAACGTCAGCTCCGCCCGGGATGCGGTTGTTCGTGCAGAATCGCTCGCACGTCAATAAGGAGCAAAGACCAATTTCTCCTTTGGGTCCAGTCCCGACGTTATCTTTGTCACACGTTTTGACGTATGGATTAGAGTCCTTCTCGCATCTCACGTCAGCACAGCCGCCCTTCGCCTTCGTAATTTGGCATTGCGGGTCGTAAAGATACGTGTTATACGTATCGGAGTGCGCGGCTTCGCATCCGTCAAAAACGTAACATTCACCTTCGGCCTCTTCAAAAGCCCAGTGCGTGCACACGAATCCTGTGTACTCCGCGCATTTTTGCATGCACTGCATTTCCGTGCATTTGCCACCGTCACCGGTGACATCGGCATCACAAACCTTGTCGTGTTGATTCGTCGGAGACTTGGCGCACCTCGTAAGCGGACAGCCGCCTTTAGCGTAGTTCTTGTTGCATATGTCATCCAACTTGTACACATTATACGTATCCTCACCCGGACTTTCGCAACCTTCAAAGCAGTAACACTCTTGCTCAGCGAGTTCGAAAGCCCAATGCGACGATGTGATCTCAGTCAAGGCGCGACACTGTGCTTCACACTCCACGGAAGTGCAGGCACCGCCTGCGCCGGTGACGTCTGAATCGCATATTTTTCTATACAAATCGGCTCCACTGGCATCTGTTGCCTTTGCACATCTTTGGTTCTCACAACCTCCTGCAGCGTATCCGAGATCGCATCCAGTAGCCATCGCGTAGGTTGTGTACGTATCTGGAAGAAGATTGTTGCACCCCGAAAAGACGTAACATTCACCTCTGCCCTCGACGGAGGATTCCGGTTCGTAGGCCCAGTGGGTGCACGCGCTGGCGATGTAACCTCCTCCATCTGATTCGCCTGCTACGCAATAAGCTTCACACTGCGCTTGAGAGCAAAGTCCACCGGCATCAGCGCCGCCGATTCCTCCATTGTTCCCGTTATCTTTATCGCAAACTTTATTAAATGGATTTGAGTCTTTGTCACAGCGAGCGTCTGGGCAGCCACCGAGTGCTAAAGACTTAGTGCATCCACTTGCGAGATCGCGAAGAATTGAGCGCTGCGGATACGATTGCTTATAAAGCGTGTGATCATCGTCGAATTTTTCGCCAACGCAACCCTTGAAAAGCGTGCATTCGGAGTCAACTGTATCGTACGCAAAGTAGGTGCACCAGTTTTGCGATTGAACTGCGTTTCCAAAACCATCGTACGATGCGCATTTCTTAGCGCACTCGTCAAGAGTACAGGTTGTTCCCGCACCTTGATCACAAACAACTGCGGAAGTGGTTACTGAATCATCGCATATGCGATTCGGGCACCCGGTCATGCCATTTGCGTTGTAGTCACGCTCACACGTCGGATCTACGAGCGTGTAAAGATTGGATCCCGTACTGTCTGCCTCGCCAGAACACGTAGAGAAGAAGTGACACGCTTGCGACGTGGGGTTGTAGGTGTAGTACTTGCAAGTAAAAGCACCGACGTAATTTTTGCATTGAGTCTCACAAGTTGCCGCATCGGCGACAGCTGCGGGAGCAGCAGCGTTAACGTTGTCAGCGGTTGAGCACGTTCGGTCATTGCATCCGTTTGGAAAATCGGTGGATAAAGGTCGTTCACACGTCAAGTCTTTCATGGTATACTGCGTGTATTCGTTGTCCCAATTTTGGACGGTGCATTCCGTGAAGAGGTAACACTCCGCTTCGATGGTATCCCATGCATAATGAGTGCAAGTCGAACCAGCCAAGGGGGTGCCAGCTGAAAATGCGCTGGAAGTGCACTTCGCGTGGCACTCGTCGCGCGAACAAGATGAGCTCGTCGCCGCGTCAGAAGTAAACACGCAGACTTTTTCGTTATCATCCACACCCGTATCGCATCTCGTGTTCAAGCATTCAACACCCTTAGCTCTATCTTCCATAGTTAATTCGCATAACGGGACAGAATTATCAACAGCGGGACACGTCAAGTCTGTGCCCGTGACAACCGTAGCCCCCGCGGCGGCGGTGCAAGTCGAGTCTGCTTTGAAGAGCCTCGCCTCTACTTTTTCGCCAACTACAAGCAAATAAACATCGCCGTCGGTTCCTTTGTAGAAGGTCAAACCTTCTGGTTGAGACATGTCGCAGATGTGACCGGCATACTTCTCATTCTTTGTAGCGGTTGCGCCGGTTATCGTCATTCTATGAATACCTCTGTGCTCCACCGGCGCCTTGACGACGACGAAAATTTCGTCTGTGGCGTCGCCAGATTTCGTCACAGCGCCCAGGGACTGCCATCCGTAATCATCTCTCAAAGTGTTCGTTAACGTTGTCACTGCTTTTGTTGCAACGTTGACGCTATGAATAGCAACGGGAGTTTGCTCTTGCGCGACAATAAATGTCTCCGAGTTCTTCAAGTACGCCACCCCTTCGAATCCTTTGTTGTTGCTCGCCGCCGTCGTCAAACCGTCTGAAGCCACCACAATGTTCGAGATCGTTCCATCGGCATTTAAGGTCATAGTTCTCACAAGAGCAGGATTTTCATCCGTAATAGCGAATTTACGCGATCCCATGGCCGCAATGCCCTCTGGATCTTCGATGCCCGTGCCGAGAGTTGTGAGCGCCCACTCTTGAATTTTCGTATAAGTGCTGTCGAGTTCGTACACTTTCGCGTCACCGTTGTTGACAGCAAAAAAGTGACCGGTTTCCGGATCGTACGCGATCCCGGAGAGATCGCTTTCAGCTGCAGTCATATCATCTTTGTTCACCAACGTAAAGCACGACAGATTCGGTACGGTGAACCCTTCCGCCCCGAGAGTAGCCGCTTCCGCAAATATTCCTTGCTGGAAAAGTGCAACTTGGGAGAAAAAGAATGCCAATGCGACGAGGAGCATACTTCGCGAGGATGAAAAAATTGACTTCATCGCGTTCGATGACGTTGCACGAAACAACGAAACAGCAAAGCTTCTTTGCGCTGAACGCGTTCTTCCCTTTCGAGTATTCGTGCGTTATTCACGAACGCGCGAGAGTTATACAGAGATATTCCGGCGTGAAGTACTTCACTTTGAAAAGAGGATATTTCCAAACGTAAAGGAATAATTTTGGAATAATCCCTCCACTTTTTCGGTCTCTTTTTCCGACGACGAAAAGTGGTTCTCGGAATGTGTTTTCACCCTCTTAAGATCGAGCGAACGCGCGCACACTTTCGCTCGCGCGATTTCGTCGTCGGCAAATCTTCATCGCGAACGTCCGCTGAATCGCGTTTCCTTTCCGAGAACTTATTCTTTGTCTCGTATTTTCTTCTTTTAATTCTTTTCGCGTTGCATTTTTAACACATGGAGAATCCAAAAGGCGTTTCGTATTTTATTAAAAAAGAGCTTCCTCAATTAAATTTTGCCCTCATTTTTCTCTGTCTTTTTGTTCTTTTTTGCGAAAAATACTGAAGGAATATTCGAAACACATGCATAAATAAAAAAAAAGAATATTATGTTTAAGAAGAAGAACACCCAATCCCCGATCGCTGCGACGCTCGCGTGCGGAGTATTAATCGCAGCCGGGTCGTCCCCGCTCGCGACGGTCCACGGCGCGTCGTCGTACGAAACGTACAAGGCGTCGGATTTTCCTTCGATTGCGCACACGAATTCAGTGGGGAAAGCGGTGAGTGCACATCCGTTACACACGCCGTTAGGTATTCGCGGGTTTAATCCGTTCTTAGAAAAGAGCGAAATCATCAACGACGCGAGTTTGGAAGGCACGGACTGCGTGGGGAGACCGACGCACGCGACTTGTGCGGATTACCCCGCCATCGCTTCTGGTTTGACCATGGGTCACTACGATAAGGACGGTTCTGTCGTCTTCTACGGCATATCGGACAGAGGACCGAACCAAGACTGTGGGGACCTCTCGGACGCGCACCTGGAGACGGGCGCGGTGAAAACGGCTTTAGTTGGCAGCTCTCCTGCACCTGCGGATGGTTTAGGATCGGGAAAAGGCTTCCCAGTTCCAAAGTTCGCGCCGACCATCGCGACGCTGACGTTGAGTGGAGACAGGGCGAACGTCGTGAACACGTGCTATCTCAAGAGGACAGATTTGTCCCCAATCACCGGCGTTTCGACAAACGTCGCCGACGACGCCCCGCGGGACGCCTGGTGTCAAACAACGCTCGCATACGATGAAGGAGGACAGGATGCGGAAGATTTGCAAGCGATTCCGGGTACGAATCCACCTCTCGGTGTCATTGTTGACGAATACAACCCTTCCGTATCTATCGTCAACATCGACTGGGAATCTCCATCCTGCGGAGTTATTCTGGCGAGATACGTTCCGGAAGACACGGTGACCACTACGGAAGGCGCTGGCTATCCGATTAAGAAAATTCTACCGAAATCATGGAGCCAACGAAGAAAGAACCGTGGCCTCGAGAACGTCGCCGTTTCTCCAGACGGGAAAACAGTCATCGCTATCATGCAGTCTGCAATGGATGTCAAGGACGCCACTTACTTCAACGAAACAGCCGCTTTCGATACGAGAGACGCCGAGTTTGTAGTCGCCGCCGTGTTGAATATCACCGATCCCGTCGACGCGAAACTCGTCTCTCAAAAATATTACCCAATCGACACGGACTGGCGAGCTGCTAGTGGGCTCGATAAAGTGAAAATGTCCGCCGCGTGGTGGATGACCACCGACTACGGGGTTGGCGAGAACAAGGAAGTTCTCATAATGTTGGAAAGAGACACCAGCGTTCGTCTTTACATGACGGACTTCGAAGCTGCAACACCAGTCGATGAAGCCGTGTGGCCCGCTGCATTTTTGCACACGCTCACGACCAAAGCCGCCGTCACGGAGAGAACTGGCATCCAATTTGCGAAAAAGCAACTCATTCTCGATACCGCGACGCTCGAAGGCTACGGCGATATGACCGGCGCGACGACCAAAGTCGAAGGATTCGCGGTCGTGAACGATTGCGCAATCGTCATGGCAAACGACAACGATTTCGGTCTCGAAGGAAATACCGCCACATCTCTCGTCGTCGCGCAACTCGGCAAGTGTCTCAAGGCAATCGCCGAAGACATGGGGTACACGTACACTCCGCCGGTACCCACGGTCTCGCCGGCGTCTTCGCTCAAGTCGTCTCTCGTCGGCGTCGCGACTGCGTTTGCCGTCGTTTTTGCTGCCTTGTTGTAAGAAGCCCAGGCATCGAGCAAAATTCTCTTCGAGAACTTATTACGAAAATGATTTTAAGTTACTTACGGTTTAGCGCTAAATGTGTCAATTTGGATGACTATGTGGATGTCAATGGCGCGGCCATCGATGTATGACGTACGTATTTATTAATACCAATAATTTAACACCAATATTTTACTCAACTGCACCATCGCCTTCAGAAAAAACTCGCACATCAATCAATCTCGCGCACTATTACAAGTAAAATCAAAACGCGTCGTCGTAAACCACCAACAGTAGTACTCTCGCTCTCCTCGTAACACAGAGAAAGGCACGATCAACAACATGTCGTCTAAAAAAGAAGACGAAATCCACTCCGCAAACTTCCTCGCGCAGTTAAAAAAGCTCGACTGTTCCCAAGCGAGCATCGAACAGTTGTCGTTTTGGTGCCAATTCCACGCGAAAAAAGCATCGGTTTTAACACCCATTTGGACGGAGTCTTTGAGAAATTCGAGTAACAATCAAAACGTGTTAGCGCACGTATACTTAGCCTCGGACGTGATTCAAAACTCGAGGAAGAAAAACAAAGGCGAGGAGTGGATGAAAAGCTGGAAATCGGTGATGGAAAATTCAGTGAAATTCGTGTGGGAGAAGTGCAAAAACGAAGCGAAGATACGCGCGAGCGTGAAGAGAATGATGGACGTGTGGGAGGAGAGGAGAGTGTTCGGGTCGAGGGTAAAACCGAAAACGTGGATTGCAAGCAGTGATGATGACGCTGAAGAAGAAGACATGCAAAAGACGAACAAACGGAAGAATGAGATGGACACGGGGGTCGCCGCCTCGAAGAAGAGTACGACGAGTGTTAGTAAGAAACAGAAAGCGGACACGCCGCCGCCGCCGCTGAGGCAATCGCACGACATAAAAGAAATGAAAGCGAACTATTTGGAAGGCGAGGACGCGCTGTTGGCGGAAGCGTTGCACGAGATGGAAAAATGCGAGAGAGACCTCGCCGAGGCGGAGAAGGTGTACGAAGAGGACGTGTCGGGGGATTTACTCAATTTATTGGACGCCGGCAAGGCGAACGAGCCGATGGAGAATCTGTATAAAACGCCGACGGAACAGTTGACGGCGTTGCAAAAATGCGAGAACGCGTGGGCAAAGAAACGCGCGGCGGTTGAAAAGATGTTTAAAGCAAACGCGACGTTGACGAAACGTCTGGCGATATTGAACAAGACGTGCGAGGAAAGAGAAAAGGAAAACAAAGAAAGAGAGAAGTGGTTGAGCAAATCGCCAACCGTCGCGGTGCAAATAAGCACGGCGAGAATGAAAGCTTCGAAACGAAACGCGGCGTACGTAGCGACTGATGATGGTAAGAAGAACTCAGAAGAGTTAGACAATCGAGAAGAGTTTGTAATCCCGGAGCCGGTAGACATGGACAAAAGCGACGGTGAAGGAGAGGAAGGCGAAGAAGATCCGGAAGAGTACGAACCGTGATTTAGTTTTGAGAGATGAAGAAGAGCGTTTTTTAGCCCATAGAATAAATAGAAAAGAGAGAGGTTTCGTGTACAAGGTACCGATGTAAGTATTTGTTTTCGTACGAAGACGTGTTGACTTAAAAAAGGGGATACAGAAGAGACTCCCACCGCACATTTTCACCGCATTCTATAAAATAAATGTCAAACTACCCGCAACCAAACTACGGCTACTCCAACCAAGGTTTAACCTCTCGAGGCAGCCAGCCGTCCACTTCTGCGTCTACTTCTACCGACCAAGTCGCGGTACAACTCGGCCACCCGGCGTTGGAATACGAAGACGGCGTTTCCAATTTGCGACAGAAAGTAAAACTTTTGAAACGAATGTCCAATTCGATTCAAGAGGAAACGAGCGTCAGAGGCAAACTGATCGATTCGTTATCGGATGGATTCGATTCCGCGACTGTAAATTTGAAGAAAGCGAAGAAAGAGTTGGAGAAGGTGTACAAACAAGCGAAAGCGGGGCACTTGTTAGCGCTGATGTTTTTTGCAGTCGGGTTGTTCTTGTTCCTGTACATGGTGTACAAAGCGAACAGATTCGTGCGTTGGTTTTTACCAAAGGGAAAGCGAGAGTAGATTTTCGATGATAGCATCTTTAGCGAAGAAGTGTAATTGTACAGTACGATAGCGAACAGTATTAGGTGCTCGTTCACGAATGCATCGCGGATGGTAACTATTTCCCGCTCTTTTCTACTCTAAACTCGTACTCGACGTCTGTTACGGAAACGCTCTCGCCGCCTTTCTCGCAATACTCGTACCAGTCTTCGTCCAAGTGGACGTCCTCGAAAACGGTGCCCGCTTTGGAGGTAACGGTGACTCCGCCGGAACCGCTACTTTCGCTAAACTTATCAAACCCGGTGATATCTACGCCTCTGCATTCGAACCCTCGGATTGGAACGAACCGACCGTCCTCGCTTTCGGGTATCGAGGCTTCCTTCTTAAACACATTTTTGACTTCATCTAAAACCACGATGGAGGATTGTTTCATTTGACCTTCGAATTTCACCGTGAAATGTGCCTCGCCTCGAGAGTTTTCCAGCTCGTTCACGTTTTGTGGGTCCACCGTGACGTTTTCGCGCTCTTCAAAACCGACCGGGTCTTTGATGTTCACGTGGAAAGGGAGGGATAAAGGGAATTGGATTTCCCGGACGTTTTCGAGCGTCGCTTTGATGTACAAGACGAGGAGAACCATTCTTCTTTGTCTTCTTCTTCTTCTTCTTTTACGCGACGGACGAACTGCTCAAAAGTTATCCCGAGAGGAGGTTTACGTGAGAGGTTCTGTCTCTCGTCGTCGTCGTCGAGCGTTAATGCAATGAAGCAGAGCAGGAATGAGGTGATGGCAATGTGCACGAATTAGTAGTATGTTCGGCGAGGGGATTTTTTGACAATACTAGTGCAATACCGACGAAAACATCTTCATTTAGTGTAGCATTCCCTGCCTCGAAACTCGATCCTTTTCCTCTCGCGAAATAGTGCAATGCCGCAAAACTCGCTTTACTCGGAGGATGCGGGCACGTTCTCCTCGTACGCGAATCCAAAGTACGCGCCCATTAAAATCATGCTCACACCGGATAAATGGAACGCTAAGCGAGGACTGGACGAATCCGCGAGCGCAGCTAGCGGCGTACCCATGACGTAGCCTAAATCTCGCCAGAATCGATTGGCGCCTAACGTGGCGGATTCTTCGCTCGCGTCGCGAGAGTGGTCCAGAGCCGCCGGCGCTAAGACCGGGTAGACGGCGCCGGTGGACAAACCTAAAGTCACCGCGCCGAAGTGCAGCAGTCCTGGATACGTCACACCACCAACTCGCGCCCAACTTGCGATGATTAGCGAAAGTCCACCGCCGATTAAGCCCCATCGAATGGGCGTTGCGCGCGTGTTTTGATCCGAGTGTTGGCCGAAATAAAACTGGGCAATGCCTTTGCTGAAGGAATACAATCCAGAGAAGAGATCTCTTTGTTCGCCGCTCAAACCGAGCTCGTCGCGCATCCAGATTGGAAATAAACCCCAAGCTAAGCCAGTTTCGACGTTGCAACAAAATGATGCGAGAGCGACGAGACGAAGGTTTGGGTTTCGTATCGTGTACGCAAACGTGTCCGAGAACGAATACGTAGTAGTCGGTTGTCCTTCTTCTCCTCCTCCTCCTGCTCCTCCTCGGGGTCCTCCGGAAACTACGAATGAAGAAGATGCACCACGTTCCCCTCGTTGTAAGAAACTCGCCGTTCCAGATTCCTCCTCTTCCTCGTCCGCGTTGAAGCTCTCATCGTCGTTGAGGTCACCTCCTCCCGGAGTTTCCAGTTCCATCACCGCCGGCAACGCCACTCTTCCGCTATTATTATTATTATTACTATTATTACTATTATTACCTGCATTAATACTACCGCCACTCGCCTGCCTACCCCTTAAAACCCCCGTTTCTCTCCCGAATATGCATATTACGACCAAGCCTAGCACCGCTAAGACGAAAACAGCCGTACTCGGTCGTTCTACGTAACCTTCGCAGTTGCACATCCCGCTACACGCTTCCACCCAATCGTCGCCGGCGCCACATTTACCTTCTGGATTTGCCCGTATGCACGCCTCCGTGCGCATACTCTTCGCTCTATACGCCTCTTCCCAGTGACACTTCGCCCTACTTTCCTCTAAAAGGGCATACATCATCGCAAAAAATGCCACGCTCGTGTACCCGACCGTCTCGCACATCCCGCTCGCGAATCCTCTTCTCGTCGGCCCGCTCACATCAACGCTCGTCATAATCGCCATCGTCCATCCAATTCCTTGACCGACGCCTAAAAAAAACCCAGAAGCTACGATTCTGTTCCATTTCTGCGTCTCGCTTTCGTTCTCGGTCCTCGTCGTCACCGCCGACATCGCCAACATCGGCGCCGCCACCGAAAACATCCACCCGACGATCCCGACTCTTTTCCTTCCGAATCGATTCGCCAGCGACCCCGAAAACAAGTTCGCCGTCGCTTTCGCGATTGCAAACGGAACTAAAAACATCGTCTTATCGCTCGTTTTCGTTTGCTGAAATTCTCTTCCCGCGGCGTCCAACGCGGAAAGTTTGTGCACTTGCACACACGCCCCCAAGAGGAACACCAAGAGTAACGAGACCAGAAATTGGTGACATCGAAACCGGAAGTTTTTCAAATGCGATGGCACGGAAAACGGTCTCTCGCTCTCTGCAAACGGATGATATCCGTCGTCTCTCCGGTACTTTTCTCGCACCGAGGATGCAAAAGAAGGGATCACGTACAGGAATCGTAACGGATTCGGTTGCATTTCCCCCAACAGTTTCCGATAAACGAATATTCTACAGTTGAACAACCGCGTTTTGTTCGCCTCTCGTACCTCGTGCGGTTTCTCAGAAGCAACGATGCGGTCAAAAAACAGCGGCGGTAGAAGTCAGAAGCGGAAGAAGCGGAAGCAGCGGCGATAAAACGGTAGACTCTTCGAGAACTGTTTGTGGCGTAATTTGGAGCGTTTTCGGGTATATTCTCCCTTGGGAAAATGGATAAAATCGACACACTTTAACGCGCGAATATCTGAAGCGCAAATGGGGAAAATATCCGGGGCGGCGAAGAGGAAGAAGAAAAAGGAGAGAGAAAAAGCTTTAGCGGAGCACATTGAGAATTTGGAGCGGTTGAAGCTTGGACCGACGAAGTTGTGGACGGGATTGGTGGTGCATCATAAGGACATTTTTGCCGCGCACGTGCTTCCGAAATTGAATACGACGGATCGGTATTTCTTTTCGGATGCGAATAGTGAGAGTTGGGGTGTGCTTGAGTACGCAGGGGTAGACATATCGAAATTATGTTGCAGTGTTCACGTATGCTCATCCATTTCGACGTTAGAATGGGCGTGGAATAACATGCCCCCCTGGGGAAAGAAAAGGCAAAGTGGAAGAGTGATAGATCAAGCCTGGTTTTGCAGGGAAGTTGCTGCAACGAACAAACTCGAGTTCCTCAAGTGGGCGAGAGAAGTGAAACATTGCGAGTGGGATGAATGGCCGATTAATACGGCAGCAGTTAAAGGTAATCTCGAGATGTTGAAGTACTGCTTCTCGAATGGTTGCCCGTATGATGAAGAAGCGTCGTGTAAACAAGCTGCTGGTAAAGGACACCTCGACTGTCTTCGATTTCTTGTCGACAAAGTGAAACCTTCGCGAGAGACGGAAAAAGAAGCGGCACTACAAGCCGCAGCATATGGTCACTTAGACATCGTGAAATATTTCGTCGAAGAAAGAAAGATATCGGATGGTTTGAAGCCTTACTGCGTGGCAACCGCTGCGATGCATGGCCGCCTCGATTGCCTAAACTACTTAGTCGAAGAGGCGAAAACGCCTCTTACTTACTGGCGATACATCGCTAACGCTCGTTACCACGAGCACCCCGAGTGCGAAAACTACTTGCTCGAAAAAGGGTCTCCAGAACCAACGGACGAAGAATACGCTGACTTTGTCGAGCACGTGCGAGCGCTAGAGTCTCAGGAGGAGAACAGTTTCCATTGAGAAGTTCGTTTGATTGTAGAAGATAGATTTGAACTCGATAGATTTGATACTTAGATACTTAGATAGAGAGACTACCGTAGTTGATTTTTAATAGCGTTAGCGAGCCCTTGTAGTTGATTTTTAATAGCGTTAGCGAGCCCTTCTTTTCCGCTCTTCATTTTTCTCTGCTTCTCTGTTGTGACGAATTCTCACAAGAAGAATTCGTCACTACATAAACACATCATTCCTACGCGCGCGCGAGAGAGAAGTACGAGAGAAACAAAACACTAATCGCGCTCCCTCGTGCGAAGATGATGTCCTCCTCGGCGCTTTCGAGCTTTTCACGCTGCTCCTCTGACGTTCACGTTGTTTCATCTCTTCTTTCTTCTTTACGTTTGGGGAAAAGTGCTCCTCGCATTGGCGGCCAATCGATTATGATGACAAGAAGAAGACAACGAAGAAGACAAAGACAAAGAAGCTCGATGGCAGCGAAGAGTAGCTTTAACGCCTCTCGCGAAGATGATGAAACCAGCGACGACGACGACAAAAATGGTGGTGCAGTGTGGACGCAAACGACTGCGTTTGAACTGTACGCGAGGGAGATAAACAACGAAACGTCAAAGGTATGTTTCGCGAGATTGACGAGCGCGGAATCCGGGGCGGCGGTCGACCCGAGCGTGTTTCTTCTGTGCGTGTTCGCCGCCTCCTCCTCAACTTCTTTGTCTTCTTCTTCGAGCAGCGAGAACGAGAACAGCGAAACAAGCTTTAGTAGGAGTAGGAGTCCCGTCGCGTTCACGCACAAACGAATGCGAGAGATGACGAGAATAAGCGAACGATGGAATTGGAAGATATTGAAACGCGTGGAAAGCGCGGAAATGAGTTTGTTCTCGCTGGCGAATCCGCCGGAGAACGTGCCGCCGGCGAGGGAGTTCGGGCTGGAGTTGAAACGGTTGAGAGAGAGGATGGAGAGAGCGAAACGGGCGCAGATGTGGAAGTTGGTGGAGGACGAACGCTGGTGGGGTGATTCGGGAGGAGGATCGGGAGAAGAAGAAGAGGAGGAGAATAGGAGTAATAGCAGCAGTAGGAGTAGTAGTAGTAGTAGTAGTAACATCGGCGGCGGCGACGGCGAAAAGGAGACCGACGATGATGCCGAGAAAATGTTCTTCGACGCGTCGACCCGAACCGCGTGCGAGAATATTCGCATATACTTCGAGTACCTCGGCTTCCAACCGACGAGTCGGGAGTGGATATCGATTCAAACCCTCCTCGCCGAGTGTTTGACGAGCGAGAAGGACCGATCGATGATTCGAGTCAAAGACGACGACGTAAACGACGACGACGGTTCCTCTTCCTCCTCCCCTTCTTCCTTCCGTCTCCTCAAACGCATAATCGACCGCAAAACTCAAAAGCCGTGGAAAGACGCCGAACGACGAAAACTCAACCACCGATACCTCCTCGCTCGCGAAAACTTACTCGAAGCGAAAGAAGAGTGGAATGACGCCGAAAAGTCGTACAAAGAAGCGAGAAGGAAAATGAGCAAAGCGCGACACGAGGTTGCCAAAACCAGGAAACACGTCCGGATCGAGTTTCGGTGACGACGACGCGTATATATACGTACGCGCGGTTCACATTAAAGTGTCTTAAAGTTGTCACACACCCGAAAAGTCTGTCGATCGATCTCTGTTACGTGCATAAATAATACGTTTCTCTTTCGTTGAGTAGAGCTGCTCTTGACACCCCCTGTTCTTAGGAAACCGTTGCGATGAATTTTTTTAAAGGTATACCTACATATTACTATTACCTTGTCAGTCAGAACCCTTTCACACGTCCAACAAAATCGTCAGAATTCTCTTACTAATAAAGAACAACGCTTTTCCTCCTCTTTTCGCCGGGGCTGCTCGAGAGGAGAGGAAGAGTACCTACGACGAATCATAATGGAGTCTCTATTGATCCCGAAAATACGCAAGCAATCGCTCACATTGGACGTCGTGTATGGAAACCCGACGGATGATGATTTTGAAGCAATCGACGCGAAACGAGCGTGGGTGCGAGGGGAGACGTTGATGCGCATCTCTCCTCCTCGCAATAACGCGAACGCTGCTGAAAATGACGATCAGTCGAAGATTATTCAAACGACGGAAACGGAAACGACGACTGAAAGGAGGAGGAATAGGGTAAAAACGCTCCTGTTTCACGCGGAGAAAGATTTGGTGGAAATCGATTCGATTGAAATCGATGGACAGAAAGGAAGGTGGAGGCGGATTTTCGTCGACGAAGAAGAGGATACGAATTTTACCACGACGACGACTAACACTACCCCAAAAGCTGCTACGAATGCGTTTTTCGACGATTCCATCGTGGAGAGGATTAAGCTCATGAAACAGGTCGAAGACGAGAGTTTGATGACGATGAATACTGGCGGCGGCGGCGGTAGTATCGGCAGTACCGGGAGCGCCGGCGCGGCTTCTCTCATTAGTAGTAGGTTCGCGGGGGCAGGCGCTTCGATTGTCCTCGTCGAGCTCGAGAGCGGGGAGGAGATTGATTTTAACTCGAAAGGAGGTGAAGATGATCCAGACGCGGCAATGGAGGATGCGGGAGACGAAGACGAAGAAATGAATGATAATAAGACTGATAATACGAAGAAGAAGGACGAAGGGAGAGAGGTGGAAGTTTTGATGCGATTTCGATCGGGGAATTTTCCCGCCGCCGCCGCCGCAAAGGACGATGGTGAAGGTATCGTTGCTATCGATGTCGATAATACCGGTGACGACGACAACGGTGGTGATGGCGACCATGAACAGCGCGCGCAGAGATCGTTCTGGTCATCTTCTTCATCGCCTTTGTCAAAAAATACGAAGAAACACGTCATAACCGATCTGAGCGTCGCGTGCGACGGGGAATTTTTCAAAGCTCCTGGTACTTTAGAGAAGCCTTCGTGTTGGTTCCCGTGCGTGGACGTGCACGATTGTTTGACTGAGTTCGATTTCGACATTTCGTGTGCGCCCCATTTAGTCGCCATCGCTCCCGGACAGTTTGAAGAAGCCGTGTGGGAACCAGAAGTTTCCGATATCGACGGACAGTTTAGGCGAAGGCACACGTTCAGGAGCGTCGTTCCGTGCGTAGCAAGGGACGTGTGCGTCGTGGTTGGTCCGTTTAGCGCGCACAGAGCGTATCGAGACGCCACAATAGAAACCGTCGACCCGAACGCGCTTCCGGTAAACCCGTTCGCGAGAACAAAAAAGCAGACAACAAAAATTACGCATCAAATGCAAAGCAAAGAAGGCATCACCATGTACATTCCAAAGACTTCGATGGCGACAAACGCGACCGAAGAAGACTCGGACGTGGCGTTTTTGGAACACTACGAGCGATTAAAGTTCCTCGGTCGAGGCGTGTACGATTGCATGGAAAGTTTTGAATCCTATTTGGGAAATTTATACCCGGCGGAACACACGCGGTTGGTTTTCTTACCGAACTCTCTCGCGCCAAACAACGCTAGAGGATTTTCCTTGGCGAACGCGACGGTGCTCTTTTCGAAAGACGTTTTTATCGTCGACCCAACGGATGGGCCGAGATGCGTGGAATCTCGAGCGAGTCTAGCCGAAGCGTTGGCGAATTTATGGTTTGGCGTGTTGCTCCTCCCTCGAGACGTCGTCTCCGATTCGTGGTTGGTGGAAGGATTAGCCGGAAATTTAGCCAACGCATACGTGCAAAAATGTTGTGGCACGAATGAAATCAGTTACCGTCGCGCGAAAGAAGCCGAGGAGGTTGCCATGTACGACGATGGGAAAGTGTTGCCGCCGTTGTGCTCGCAAGCGACGAGGTTGTGGAGAGAAGGATGCACGACGGGCGGGAAAGGTCAACGATTCTCAAACGCGAAAAAAGTGGAAGCGGTGGCGAACGGAAAGAAGAACGCGCAAGTATCTGTCGCCGCAAATGCTGCCGGGCAAGTTATCAAAAGCGTCGAGCCGAAAGAAGTTTTAGTTAGTGGGGATTCCCTTTATCCGTTTCCGAAAACTCTAGACGACATCGCCGTCTTGGGAAGTCACTCTCCTTTGTCGCTTTCGCCGAGAATCGAGCGGTTACTTCGCTTAAAATCCGTCGCCGTCGTCGGTCTGCTCGAACGACGCATGGGACGCGAAGGTTTACAAAAAGTCTGCAAATATTTCGCCAACTTGCAGCAAAAAAGGACGAAAGAGAGCTCGAAGGATGAAAACAACAAAGGAGGCGATAAAAGCGACGCCGCCAAGAACAAAGACTCGAAAAAAGATGCTTCGAACAAAAAGACCGCGAAGGAAAGTCAAAATCAAGAACACGCGCAGAGAATGGAAAAGTTACGGGAAGCGTTAGCCTCTAACGCGCGATGGATATCCTCGCAGCACTTCCTGGACCACTGTCGCTCGGCGGTAAATTTAGGCAAAGGCGAAATTGCTTCTTTCGTCGAACGGTGGGTCTACGGCTGCGGCTCGCCGACGTTCGATGTCGAGTACAGCATTCGCAAACGGAAAAACAAGCTCGAGTTTGTCCTGAAAGTCATTCACTCGCCGGCGACTCTTGCTGCCGATGAAGCCGCGTCGAGAGTGGCGAGAAATCATCGAACGAGCGTGACCATTCGATTGCAAGAAGACGCGACGGCTTCGGATCACGTCGTGGCGTTGACTGCTGGAGGCGCGACAGCAGCTCCTGGAACAGTGGCCCCGTCCGAACACGAACACTTCGCCGAGATGCCGTTGCAAGTGAAAACGAAAGAATCTCGTTACGAAAAGAAAAAGTTCTCCGCGCCAGTCGTCGAATCCGGAACCGGGGCGGATATAAATAACGATTTGTTGACGGCCAAAGATAACCAGGTATCCTGGGTGCGGGTCGATCCCGACGGGGAATGGCTCTGCAACATCCGATTGCCGACTGAACAAGTCGGATTAGAGTCCATGCAAGCGCTTCTGTTGGACAAAGAAATGGATGTGGTGGCGCAATCGAGCGCGGTGAGATTCCTCGCCGAAAGAGCGAAGATTGGTTCCCAAACCGCCTGCGCGGCGTTGGAGAAGTGCTTGCGCAGCAACAAGACGACGTTTTGTCGCGTTCGAGCGGAAGCGGCGATGGCGTTAGGGAAAAGCACCGGGGTCAAGTCCAAGTTTCTCGGTTTGAGCGCTTTGGTTTCGTATTACCGACGAACGCAGTGCGATCCAAACACGGGCTTTCCGAAACCGAACGATACGAGAGACGTGTCGGAAACGATCGTCGACGAGGCGGTGTTACTCGCGCTCGGAGCATCCGTGGATGATTCAAATAGCATGAACGGAGTCATCTCTACTCCAACGAGCGCGTTTGATTGTTTAGTCGATCGCTTGTCGAGGAACGACAACACGGGGAATCCAAACTCGGACGTCGGTTTAATCGTCGCCGCGTTGGAGGCTCTGTCCATTTCCATGCCGCCGGACGCGAAACGAAGAGATTTAGCCATGGCGCAAGCGGTTCGTTACGCGCACAGAGACCCGGTGTTTATCAAGTCCGACCGTAACGTCGTCGCGAGATCGTGTTACCGAGCGTTGGCGAATTTAGCTCGGTTCGCTTTCGATGATGAAAACGTTCAAGTGGAGAAGAGGCAAAAAGTCATCGAGTCTGCGTTGCAGTGCGTGGACGACGCGGTCGGGTTGAACGCGGAAAACGCGAGAGGGAGACGCGACCGCATTTCGACGTTGTTCCTCGACGCCGTCGGGGTGAACGATGATGCGGGTAATTTACACGAGTGTTTAGAGGTGATTGGCAAGGAACCGAACCCGTTCGCTCGGGTGCATTTGTTGTGGGACACGATTGACGCGGTGACGAATTACTCGCATCAAAAGAGTAGTCTCGCCGCTAACGATGCCTCTTTGGGCCAAACGAAAGAGACGTTCGATCAATACTACGAAAAAATGTTGGTGCACTATCGCGCGAAAAAGGAAACGTTAAATTTGTTGAAATCGTGCGCGTATACAGACGGCGCGAAGTGTAAAGTCGCGGCAAATAAACTTCTTCGAACGTTAACCGTGAAAATAAAAGAGTCGCCTCGTCACGAGAAAATCGAGGAGTATCAAATCGACGACGTCATGAGAGCAATCAAGAAGGCGTCTCTCAGAGCGACGCAACATCCGGAACCTTTGAGCCGAGCGGATTTGCACAAGATCGATCCAGCCGCGGCTTTACGAATGGCCGAGAAACAACGCAAACGCGCAAAGAAGGAAGAAAAGCGCATGAGAAAGATGCGAGAGGCGCAGGAGCGCGAAGCGCAGAGATTAAAATCGGAAGAGGATCAAATCTTTGGCGCCGGAGGCGAAGTGCTGGATATCGAGCCCGTTGGTTTTCCTCCTCCTCCTCCTCCTCCCGTTGCGCCTGCATCGGCTCACCATGCACCGGTCTCTGCTCCTCCTGTTCATGCTGCTCCTGCTCCTGCGCCGATGGACGTTGACGCTGCGCCAAAGCCAAAGATGAAACTAAGTTTCAAATTTGTAGCGAAGAAGTAATATCATCTAATTTACTAGTACTCTACATTTAAACAACAACGGCTTAAAAATCTTCTATTCACGCGCACTCATCTAAAACATGCCTCTAAAACTCGCTTCGCGCCTTTTGGTTTCGTCGCGAACAGCGCCACCGCCGCGAACCACGCGCTGAAACTCACGAAAAACGACAAGACGAACAACCACGCGCACGCGAAACACGCCACTCTCAGCGCCAACGGGTCTCTCCCGCTCGCAATCGACGCGATCGTTTCCAACCGGTCCGCTATGGTTTCTAAAACAATCACACCGTATGCGCTCATCCGAGGCACCACGACATCTTCCTCCTCCTTGTTCTTCTTCTTCTTCTTCTTCTCCTTCGTATTCCTCCTCCTCTCGAGACTCGCCCTTCGCCTCGCTCGCAAAGACGCCCGGACGAACACCGCGCACGTCGCCAACACGACGTAGTTTGGATACAAAATGAAAAACACCATCATCGCTCGAACGAGAATGCCTTTCACCCACACTCGTTTAGCTCCTTCTTTCGCGTCAGAAGAAGAAGCTAAAGAAGATTCCTCCTCCTCGTCCTCCTCGTTTTTGGTCCATTTTTGTATCTCTCTCCAAAGCAACCCTTCCAAGAGGAATCGAATTTCCTCTTGAAACGGCTCCAAACCGTACCCGCACAACCGTTTCACGCTCGGGTTGATCGATATCCACGCTAAGATTAAGTGTTCCGCGCGAGACGGTGGTGGTAGATCAGCGGTGCGATCGTTTTCGTCCTCCTCGTTTTGTTCTCGTCGAGACGATGATTTCTTTCCCCGCGGCGTTCGGGAAACATCACTTTTACCGCCACGAATGGCAAAGGAAGAGAGGACGGACGTCGACGCGTTCGACATTACGGCGACGACGAAGAATACTCACTGTTGTCTTCGAGAATTAAGGCGTTTGTTTCTTCTTCTTCTTCTTCTTCTTAGTAGTAGTATTACGTGGTATTGATACGTATTAAATGTCGTTTCCTGACACGAGTTATAAGGAGAAAAATGTGAAGGCGGACGAGCGGGAGGATGTTTATTATGTACGCGTTGTTCTCTCTCTCTCTTAACATTCTTCTCCTATGTTATCTAATTTAAAACCTCTAAAGTATTATTATAGTTGCTATATTATTGCGCGAGCAGCGTGA
>Ga0181607_10001244_pt1 | contig 22834 bp, 17 predicted proteins | sample 041ome_9_FD_132420 | JGI IMG/M metagenome (GOLD analysis project Ga0181607, IMG submission 132420) | Coastal salt marsh microbial communities from the Groves Creek Marsh, Skidaway Island, Georgia - 041413US metaG (megahit assembly) | ecosystem: Environmental > Aquatic > Marine > Intertidal zone...
CGATTCTAGGTATAAGTTCTCCACAACCCGTAGATGAAACCAATGAAATGGCAGAAGAAACATCTAAAAACCAAATCATTAATACAAAAGATCTTTTAAAACAAGCTGAAACTCAAATACAAAAATACAAACAAAAAAGAACTATTGAATTGAATAATGATTACAAAGAACAAAAAATAGAGTTAGAAAAGTTGAATAAAGAGTTAGAAGAATTGAAAGATTTAAACGATATGAATAAATCATTAGACACAATTAACGAAAAAATTAAAACAAATTATTCATTAGAAGATGTTATCTATAATAAAAATGGTTTAATTAATACAGAAATATATATGAATTTTAAAAGACACTTTTTAATAGATATATTTTCTATTCTTGATTTACATGTTAATAAAACAGACAAGATAATAAAAATTGTTGGAAAACAAGGTATTAATAAATATCGAAAAATAGATGAAATAATAGATAGAATTCTTTTTTTACAACGAAAATTGTTTAAAAGGAAAATGACAGAATACAAAACAAAAAATGACGATGTAGATGAAACAAGTGATGACGATGTAAATGAAACAAGTGATGACGATGTAAATGAAACAAGTGATAACAAAAAACATGAAACAACGGAAGAAGCATTAAAAATAATATTTAAAGAACCAACAAAACCTATTAATATTGATAATACAAAAATTAAAAAGGGACGTCCAATTACACGTTATAAATTACGACATTTCATTATTAAAGAAACAGATCAAGATAATAATGCACTTACTTTACAAGATGTAGTTTATGATAAAAATAAAAAGTTATTAAAGAGTCAATATGAAATAATCGACATTTCTGATTTACGCAAAATTTATTGCTTACTGAAAATAAACTCAAAATGTAAGCATAAATTAGGAAATGATTTAAATAAAAATGTTATTATAAATAAAATAATAATACTTCAAGGAAAAATCAGTGATGACAATGACGATGATGGCGATGACAATGACGATGACAATATCAACGTCATAAAGACAGAAAAATCATTACAACCAATAGATGCTGTAAATGCAAATAAAATGTTAAACAAAAAACAGAACAAATTTAATGTATTAAATAAAATACCATTATCAATCATTTCCAAAAAGGAGGATGATGAAAAAAATGAATTGGAAGCATTAATTAAATACCAAAAACAAAATGAATTTTTAACCGAAATTGAAAAAACAGAATACAATGACAATAATGAAAATGATAATTATCCCAATTTATATCCAAATTTAAATGATCCAAATTTTAGTTCAAAAATATCATTGTTTAATGAATTTCAAAGTACAAAATATGATGGTAAAATTGGACCTATCGAAAAATTAGCAAATAATGTTTGTAATGCTGATTTTGAATTAATGCCGCATCAAATGTTCGTAAAAAATTTCTTATCTGAAAACACTCCATACAATGGATTATTACTGTATCATGGTGTTGGTACAGGTAAAACATGTAGTGCGATTGGTATTTCCGAAGAACAACGAAAATACAATATTCAGAATAATATTAGCCAAAAAATAATTATTGTTGCATCACCAAACGTTCAAACTAATTTTTATAGCCAATTATTTGATGAGAAAAAACTAAAGAAGGATGGTGAACAATGGAATCTTAATACATGTGTTGGTAAAATGCTATTACAAGAAATAAATCCTGCTAATGTAAATGGAATGGATAAAGCAAATATTATTAACTTAATGAAGAATTTAATTAGAAAACATTATATTTTTATGGGCTACATTGAATTTGGACGTTATATTAGTAAACGCATTGATGTAAGTGAATTAAACGCAGATGAAGAAACAAAAGAAATATTAAAAAAACGAAGAATTAATAAATATTTTGATAATCGATTAATTATTATTGATGAAGTTCATAATATACGTATATCTGATGACAACAGTAACAAACAAGTAGCAAAATTACTTACAGAAGTTGCCAAAAAGAGTATGAATATGAAATTGTTATTATTATCCGCTACACCCATGTATAACTCATATAGTGAGATTATATGGATCATCAATTTATTAAATATAAATGATAATAGAAGTACTATAAAAACAAATCGTGTTTTCGACAAAGATGGAAATTTCATAGAAAAAGGAGATGAAAATAGTGAAAGCGGTCTTGAATTATTACAACGAAAAATGATCGGTTATGTTTCTTATATTCGTGGTGAGAATCCTTATGCTTTCCCATTTAGAATTTATCCCGAAACATTTTCACCCGAACATTCTATAGCAAATGTTTCTATTCCCAAAAAACAGTTTACAGGAATAGAAATTGAGAACCCAATGGAACACATTTCAGTATATAACACTAATATGGGTATTTTTCAATTAAATGCGTTCAAAAAAATGATGGAAGAATTACCGGAAAAAACGAACACTACTTTTAAGAATAAAAAAATAGAAGATATGGAAAATATTGGATATACGATGCTTCAAAAACCTATACAAGCAACAACTATATTATTTCCCACAAATGATGACACAGATTATGGTTTAGGTAAAGAAGGTTTCACATCATTGATGAAATTTCGTACAACAACATCTCCAAAACCAATGAAATTCGATTATGAATATAAACCCGAAACACTCAAAAATCACGGTAGAATATTCCAAATTGATAATATCAAGAAGTATAGTGGTAAATTACATTCCATAGCAAATTGTATAATGAAATCAACCGGTATTGTAATGATATATTCGCAATATATTGAAGGTACCATTATTCCTATATGTTTAATGTTGGAAGAAATGGGTTTAAAACGTTTTAATAGTAGTAAGATACAAACTAATTCTTTGTTTAAGGATAATGATATTCCAGCGATTGATTATAAAGAAATGAAACCAAAAAATAAAATGACAGATTCAACTGTTTTTTCAGCTGCAAGATATTGTATAATTACTGGAGATTCTCATTTCTCACATAATAATAATGAAGATATTAAAACCATAGTTGATGAAAATAATAAATACGGCGAATTAGTAAAAGTTGTCATTATATCACGTGCTGCGGCCGAAGGTATTGATTTTAAATACATTCGTCAAGTTCATATTGTTGATCCATGGTTTAATATGAATCGTGCCGAACAAATAATAGGACGTGCTGTGCGTAACAGAAGTCATTGTTTGTTGCCATTTAAAGAAAGAAATGTGGAAATATATCTTCATACCTCACAGGATAAATCACTTAAATATGAAACACCAGATATGTATTTGTATCGTTTCGCAGAAAACAAAGCGAAATTAATAGGAAATGTTACACGTATAATGAAATCTATATCTGTGGACTGTAATTTAAATATATCTCAAACAAATTTCAGCATTGACAAAATAAATGCAATTTCGGAAAACAAAAATACGATTATAACATTATCTACAAAGGGAAATGTTGAATATAAGATAGGTGATAAACCATTTACTGAAATATGTGATTACAAAGATAATTGTGAATATACTTGTTTTTCAACAAAACCGGTTCCCGATAAAATAAAACATACAACATATAATAAATCGTTCGCATTATCTGTATACTCGATTATAGTGAATCGTATTAAACAATTATATCGTAGTCATTTCATTTATAAACAAAATGATTTAATTAAAGAAATAAATGTCACATATGATTATCCGAACGAACAAATATTTTATGTTTTATATAACATAGTGAATAATAAGAGCGAAGTTATTATTGATAAATACGGTAGACAAGGACATTTAATTAATAAACAAGATTATTATGCGTTCCAACCAAATGATATTGTCGATGAAGATATTTCTGTATTTGAACGCAGTGTTCCTGTGGATTATAAACGCAACCATATTAAAATGGACGGAAATATTATTGATGAAGTTAAAATAGAAAAAGACGTTTCAAAAACACCTGATTTTGTTGCTATTATAGATAAATTATTAGAAGCTACATCACTTATAGATAAACCGACTGAAAATTACACTATTAAAAATACGCATCCTTGGTACAAGCATGTTACCAGTAAAAATTTTCAAATATTGATAATGAATAAACAGGGTATGCCAAAAGATAAATATACAACTTATATTATTCATCATTTTATGGATACCCAGGGTCATAACGAAAAAGTAGTGTTATTTAACACATTATATTATCGTAAACCAATCAATAAAAATGAAGAAAAAATATCTGAATATTTTGATAAATTGATTATTGATTTTAAAGGTAAAAAATATATTGTCTTTGCAAATGACAAAGAAGAAAAACATGTTATATTTAATATTGGAGCGAATAAATTACATGAAGCTAGTCAACTGGAATACGATAATTTAAAAGTTCCATTATTTAATAAATTTGCTGTTGACAAAAAAGACCTATGGCAAAACATTGGATATTTTGCTGGATTCAAAGGACGTGGTAATAAATTAAAAATTAGAAATATATATGATAAATCATCACATAGCAAAGGTATTGTTTGTAATACCGGTTTAAATGCGAAAGACATTATTTTACGTCTTTCTTGTATTTTAAACGGAAATGATTGTAAAACACCATTACGAGATACATTTAACGATTATAATAATCTTTATAAAGAAGGTCTTGATTCATCTGTTTTTCAAATTGTTAAAAATAAAAAGGATTTAGAAAAAGCCAATCAGGTAACAGATAAAAATATATCATTAACATTGGAAGAAATATTACTTAAAACAGGTCTATGTTTGTTAACTGAATTTACTATGCGTTATTTAGATGAAATAAAATATAGAGGCAAACGATATTTCTTTTCAACAGAAGAAGCATTAATATCCCAAATAAGTAAAATATAATATAGCATATTAATATATAATTAATATGTCATCAATCAGAAGTAAAACTCCCAGTAAAACTCCCAGTAAAACTCAAAGTAAACGTCGCATTGGTAAATCTCTTACTAAAAAAAGCAGACGTAGAGGTACAGGATTATTCAGTATAATTAGACAAAAAATAAGAACAAATCCTATCGACAAAATAGCAAAATATACAAAATTGACACCTCAACTAGTAAAGTTGTCACTTCAATTTACAACTAGCGTAATGCACCATAGTATTACTTCAAGAATTAAATCTGAATACAGAAATTTAATGAATTCAAAATCTGATATGGATTTTTTCCATAAATTGGGATTAATTGTTTTGGACGATAGAAACCCTAGAATGAGAAAACATCAAAAAAAACTCCAAGAAATAATTAAAAATTCCAGACGCAAATCACCCAAATCACCCAGCAAATCAAAAAGTATTCGTGGTGGTTATGGAGAATTGGTAGCATATACTATTGGTGAAACAACTGGATTTAATGTTGCTATGTTTGGTACAATGTTTTATATTGGGTTACAATCATTAATGGTTGGGTTTACAGTATCTTCAGTTATGGAAACCGTAAAAGATCCAGAATTACCATTATACCACTTGTCTGATACAACAGTAGGTTTGTCTGAACGAGTTAGTGAGGCGATGGATATCCATGAAATATGTAAGAATGAACCCAAGATATCCATTCTAAAAACATTGGAACATATTCTTCCTGCAAACACAGAAACACAGACCGCCGTTCAAATGGTAAACTATTTCAATTGTTTCAAAACGCAAAAAGAAGAAAAAGATTTCCTCGATTGGTTCGAAGCGAATTATGGTGATGTAAAAAAATTCAAAGATGAAGAAACAAAACTAAAGACCTCCTTTGAAAATGATATAAAAAATCATTTACAAGAATCTAAAGCATTGGTTCCTTATAAATCCGAAGCAAAAGTAGGAGATGCTTCTGATATTATACAAACAGAAGCCGAGATGGGTTTAGTTGTATATGATACTGTTCGTAACGAATTACAACGAGATGGTATATTTGAAATAAATGATGAAGGAGAAGTAAGAATGATGGATAGACCAAAAGGTTTGTCAAAGGATGATCTTGTCTCACATCTTGATAAACAAATTGGAAAATTGGATAATTTTATCAAAAAAATAGATGATGGCACAATAGAAAAAGAGGTTGAAGACAAAATGAATGTTTCAAAAGAAACTGACGAATCATCCAAAACATTGGCGTCATCATTATATAATTTATATACTGAAAACAAAGATTATGTTATGAAGGCACTCGCAATTGCTACCTTTTCAACAAATCCTGTTTCTAAAGCATTATTTGAAATGAAAGTATCAATGATAAAAGCACGTGGAGAAATGAATAGTATGAAACTAGATTTAGAAAAAGAAAAATCATCAATTGAAATGAATGTAGATCTATTTTTAGCTCAATTGGAACATTTGTATACAACAGCAAATGGTATTTTTTCAAAAATCATTCATATTGGTAGTTCTTTTACATTACTATTTGGTATGCGAGCACTTAAATCGTATAAAGTTTTATTCCAAGGTAACAGAATGGTAGGTTTTGATGTTCGTGACGGAAATGGTCCACAAGATGCCATTGTCAGATTTAATGGACGCCGCGCTATTGAAAACTAAAAATTGAATAATATTTATATAAATATATATATTATATTAAGGACATATGACAATGGAAAAAAATGATGACAAGATATATAGTGTTTTCATCAGCACATTACTAGAAAAAAAAGTATATTTACACATTAATGAAATAGGTAAACGTATAAAGGAAAATTTGGAAAAAAAATTATCATATGATTTGGAAAATAAGTGTATAAAGGAAGGAATTATACAAAATGGCTCAATTAAAATTATTAACTATACTAGTGGAAATGTAATGGGTGAAAAAATATGCTTCCATTGTGTATTAGAATGCTATGTATGTAATCCCGTTGAAGGGTCTATTGTCGAATGCGATGTTAAAACCATTACAAAAGCCGGTATTCATTGCGAACATGTTGACAATTTTAGTGATACTGTACCACTACACGTATTTATCGCACGCGATCATAATATCAATAATGATAAATACAACAATATTAACGAAAAAGATAAAATAAAATGTAAAATAATTGGAACACGTTATGAATTAAATGATCCGTATATTACATGCATAGCTACTATGTAAATATACCACTCTATTTACACTCGCACATACTCTCCCAAAGTCATTCATATTTTCATACTATATTATTGTTTGTAAAATAGTATAAACAAAATTTTTTTATTGTATTATATATCCCCATGTCTTTATTTAATGAAAAAATAAAAACAAAAATAGAGGAATTAGATAAACAAAAGCACATTGAAATTTATAAAATTTTCAAGAAACATAATATTAGTTTAAATGAAAACAAAAGTGGCACGTTTATTAATTTGTCGTCTATTAATGATAAATCTGTATATGACGAGGTGAATAAATATTTAGAACATATTGACAGACAAGAAAAAGAATTATTGAAAAATGAAAACATCAAACAAGAAATGCAGGAATCGTTACTAGCATAAACTATTGAATATTATAATATGATATAAAGATTACAAACTATAATACGTTATAAATATGTTATATAATCAAATTAATATCATCGTCAGTCACATTCATAAAGAAAAAATTAGTAATAGTTTTGATATTACTAATTTACAAGAGTATTTTTTTACAAAAACCAAAAAGGACTATTTTGATAACATATATTCTAGTACTAATGTTAAAAATATACAAAAAACGAATTACCATGAAGTTAAAAACGTACTAGAAGAAAAAAATATATACAATAAAAATACTACTAATTATTCACAACAACACCATTCATCAAAACAAGAAGATTCCGTTCATAACAATTCAAATTTTGGGTATATAATAAAACAAAAAGATACTTTATTTTGGAGTTTATATATTTTACATCATGGATACATGGAATACATTAAAATACAAATCAATTATGGTAACTGTTATTTAAATGAAAATCAAAAAGTCTATAATAAATTGAAAAATGACCTTGCTTTAATGAAACAATGTAATACAAGAATGACAAAAACTCTTTTTTCGGAAATTTTAAGCGATATTGTTTTATATAAAAACGACAATACAAATTATAATTCATTATATGCGTACATTTGTTATTATAAATTCAATTTAATTATTATTAATAAGGAAAAAGATTCATTTCTTCATTTTAAAAATGAAGTCTCTGGTTCCAAAACGCATATTTTAGAGTTCAAAAATAACAAATATTATATTATCGATGAAGATGTTGATGAAACAATTATTCATTATTATTATAATAATTACATTCCATTAATCCATTTTAATAAAGCATTGAAAGGAGTGTCTACATATAAACTAGATGAACTGCGTAAAATGGGCGCTTTATTGAAATTGGACTGTTTCCAAAACAAAAACGATTTATATACATCGATATATAAACACATTTCTTGGTGATTGGGAAAGGTTCCATTATGACTACATACTGTTTGAATAACAACGATATTAGCATTGTTATTCAAAATTGAATTAGAAAAGATTTAATATATAAATACTATATATGACTTCAACACAATCTAATAATATGAATTTGGAACAAATAGTTCAATCATATTTAGAAAGTAACCCTATATTAAAAACAAATAAAACAAAAGAATTAGAAATTCGTTTTGGAACAAATCCAAAAGTAGGCAAGCCGTTGAATCGCGTCGATTATGAAAATATAATTAAACATATACAAGCATGTGGATTTGTTACGGATAATAATAATGGTTCCAATATGTTGCGTATCACAAACGAATATATTGATAAGCGAACTGGTGTTACAAAAATGTCAAATATTCGTACTGAAATTGTTGGAGATGATGTTATTAAAGAATATTGCGTTCATAATAGTCTACAAAAAATTATTGATATGCCATCTTATACCATGTCAAAAATGAAATTCACACAAAAACTTTTTGCAAACGATAAAAACGACAATCCAATACGTCCTGTTGATGTAGAACAATATAATTTCCGTGCGTCGTTTCAAAGCGAACAGGATTTCAACGTCCATTCAAATCTGGCAAAAAATATCGTCCAAATTTGGAATGATTCAAAGAAAATATTCCGTCTGATAAATAGAGTGCGTTTTCATCACAAAGATTATCCAATTTTCATTGATATAAGTATTGTAAAATCATCGCGCAAAAAAAATCGTAGAATGGAACCACAATACACTATACAAGAATCGAATATTTTCAATAATAGTGAAAGTTACGAAGTAGAATTAGAAATTGACAACAACAGTGTTGGACCCGGTTCCAAATTCAATGAAGCAAAAACACTTTTACAGTCTATCAAAAATGTTGTCCGAATTGTTATGTGTGGATTGCAGAATACGAAATATCCAATTACATATTCAGAACAAGACCAAATCATTAACGAATATTTGTCTATTATCCATGGAAAAGAAATTCCTTCATATGTTTCTACAAAACATTTCATAGGTCCTTCTTCATATACACTACAAATTGAAAATATATCCAAAATAGAAGATGAGGATGTTAATGTTCCTAATGTTACCAAAGATTATTGCGTGACAGACAAGGCTGATGGTGAACGTAGATTATTATTTATAAATTCCATCGGTCGTATTTATATGATTAATACAAATATGCAGGTAATATTCACTGGTACAAATACAAAACAAGAAGAATTATTCAACTCATTATTTGATGGCGAATATATTAAATATGACAAAACTGGAAAATATATCAATCTATATGCGTGCTTTGATATCTATTATTTAAATGGTAAGGATACACGAAATATTCCATTTGTAATGAATGTGGATGGAAATACTAATTTCCGATTATATCATTTACAAAACTCCATACAAATGTTGAAATATGAACCCATTATTAAAACATTGGATACACAATTACGTATTACTGTTAAATCATTCTATATATCCAATGATGACGTAAGTATATTTTATTGTTGTAGTCGTATTTTATCAAATGAAGAAGATGAACTTTATGAATACAATACAGATGGTATTATTTTTACACCCAACTTATTAAACGTAGGTACAAATCACAAAAGTGAAAGGAGTCCAAATTATAAAGTCGCATGGATTTACTCATTTAAATGGAAACCCCCAAAATTCAATACAATCGATTTCTTGGTTACAGTTAAAAAGGATGCGTCAAATCAAGATGAAATCCATTATATTTACCAAGATGGTTCTAATATGATTGGAATAAATTCTTCTGTAAAGTATAAAACACTCGAATTGCGTTGTGGTTTTGATGAAACCAAACATGGTTATTTAAATCCATGTGAAGATATTTATCAAGACAACATTTCAAATGTCAATGATAAAGACGATACATCTAATTATAAACCAGTCAAGTTTGTACCAACCGAACCGTATGATGAAACTGCTTATATTTGTAATATTCTATTAAAAAACATTGGTGGTAAAGACATTATGATGAGTGAAGAAGGAGAACCGTTTGAAGAGAATATGATTGTAGAATTTCAATACATCATTGACAATGATAAAGGATGGAATTGGGTTCCTCTACGTGTACGTTATGATAAAACAACCGAATTCAGAAATGGTCTTAAGAATTACGGAAACGCATATCATGTTGCTAATAATAATTGGCGTTCAATACATTATCCCATTGAAAGTTCAATGTTGAGATCAGGAGAAGGATTACCAAATTATTTTCAAAACAGTGATGTTTATTATAATCGCAAAACCCATTTCTCATATACACGTTCATTACGCGATTTCCATAACTTATATGTCAAAAAACATTTAATCAGTAGTGTTTTAAATAAAGGAAATACGATTATAGATTATGCGGTTGGAAAAGCGGGTGACATATCAAAATGGATGAAAAATAAAGCAAGTTTCGTATTTGGTATTGATATTTCACGAGATAATATACATAATCGTTTAGATGGAGCCTGTGCTCGTTATATAAATAAATACAAAGAAAATTCCAATATATTTGATGCTCTCTTTGTAGTTGGAAATAGCGCATTAAATATCAAAAATGGTTCTGCTTTTAATAGTGAAAAAGATAAAAATGTTTCCAATGCTGTTTTCGGCGTTGGTCCAAAAGATAAGTTATTAATTGGTAAAGGCATTTATAAAAATTTTGGTAAAGGTTCAAATGGGTTTGATGTCGGTTCATGTCAATTCTCCCTTCATTATATGTTTGAAAATAAAAATACATTACATAATTTTATGCGAAATATTAATGAAACAATTGCCGTAAATGGGTATTTTATCGCAACATGTTATGATGGTAACGCAATATTTAATTTATTACAAAACAAAGAAAAAGGTGAAAGTGTAATATTAAAGGAAAATGAAAATAAAATATTTGAAATAATAAAACAATACGATGAAACTGGTTTCCCTAGTGATGAAAATTCTTTGGGTTATAGTATTAATGTATTTCAAGAAACCATTAATAAATACTTTGTAGAATATTTGGTGAATTATAATTATTTATTACAAATAATGGAAGACTATGGTTTCGTACCACTAACAAATGAAGAAGCACAACAACATAATTTGCCATTTTCATCTGGATTATTCACGGAATTATATTCCCAAATGAGTAATGAAGATTATAAATATGGGAAAGCATTAAACATGTCTCCTAATGAAAAGAAAATATCATTTTTAAATCGTTATATGATATTCAAAAAAGTGAGGAATGTTGACGCTGCTGCAATCATGAAACTAGCGATGAAGAATTATGACCTTGATATTAAAATACCAGAAAATGAAGTCGCTTCGGATGAGGTTAACACAACCGATAAAGACGAGACGCCCATTTTAATTAAAAAGAAATCCAATATTAAAAAAACAAAAAAGAAAATGGTGATAGAATAAATACACCATTGAATATTTGGATCGTTTATCTATTTTTTGTATAACAATATAGATAAATAATAATAATATATGATAACGACAAATGACATATTATTTATTACCAAAAACAGCATCAGATACATATAAATATATAAATACTACTTTAAAAAATATGAATGAAGATTGTGAATTGTTTATATCGCATTCATTATCATATTATTTAAATAATATCAAAGAACAGATTACTGACATAGAACATGAGTGGGATATTATAAAACGTTATACCAATCCATATGAATTCATACACACAAATATTCCAGATAAAAACAAATGCGTTGCCAAATATAAACCATTATCACGCTCATATTTTAAAATGATTGAGATTATTAAATTGTTTAATATTGACGATTTATATAAAGAAAGGAATATTCAGTCTTTTCATCTAGCTGAAGGTCCAGGTGGATTTATAGAAGCTCTTATTCATATCCGAAATAATAGAAATGATAAATTATATGGTATGACTATTATTGATAATAATAATGATGATTATAACATTCCATCATGGAAAAAGAGTCAACAATTTCTTAAAAAAAACAAGAATGTAATAATAGAAAATGGTTCGACGGGTACCGGAGATTTATTAAATGTTTCTAATCTAGAATACTGTTATGAAAAATATAAACATTCTATGGATATTATTACAGGAGACGGTGGTTTTGACTTTTCCGAAAATTTCAACAAACAAGAAATCAATATTGTAAATTTATTGTATTCACAAATATGTTATGCCCTGGCTATGCAATCACATGGTGGATGCTTTATATTAAAAATATTTGATTGTTTTCGTGCCAATACGGTTGATTTGATATATTTATTATCTTCCTTCTATTCCAAAGTGTATATAATCAAACCACATACAAGTCGTTACGGAAATTCGGAAAAATATATAGTTTGTAAATTTTTTTTATTTGGAAACAACGACAATAATGACAAAGATATTTTTCAATACATTTATAAATCATTAAAATTAATTACAAATAGTAATGGATACATTCATCGTCTATTAAATATTAACATACCAACCTATTTTTTAAATAAATTACAAGAATACAATGCTATATTCGGGCAACAACAATTAGAAAATATTGCGTATACGATATCACTCATCAAAAATAACGATAATGATACTAAAAAACAACACATGATAAAAACGAATACAATAAAATGTATACACTGGTGTGAAAAATATGATGTTTCTACCAATATAATACCCGGTTTATTGATGTTATCATAATATAAGAGTCACAACCATATACGCAATGATAATATTATTTTATTTTATCTATATAAAGATTTCACAGTCATATGTATATATTATTAGATATGGCTGATACTTCCAAGCAACATATTTCTCTCGTTGTATGCGGTCATGTTGATGCTGGTAAATCAACAACAACAGGTCATTTAATTTTCAAGTTGGGTGGAATCTCCGAACGTGAAATGCAGAAATTACAAAGCGAAGCCGACGCTCAAGGTAAAAGTTCATTCGCTTTTGCTTATTATATGGATAAGGACAAAGCGGAACGTGAACGTGGTGTTACTATTAATTGTACTACCAAGGAATTTTATACAGATACTTATCATTATACTATTGTGGATGCTCCCGGTCACAGAGATTATGTGAAGAATATGATTACTGGTGCTGGTTGCGCCGATGTGGCTCTATTACTGGTACCAGCTGAATCGGGTGGTTTTGAAACAGCCATTGCTCGCGGAGACCATTCTACTGGAGAAGTTCAAGGTCAAACAAGACAACACGCACGTTTATTGGGTCTTTTAGGTATTGAAAAACTCATTGTAGGTGTAAATAAAATGGATTCATGTGGTTGGTCGGAACAACGTTTCAATGAAATCAAAGAAGAAATGACAAAAATGATTCAGCAAGCTGGTTTTAAACCCAAACAAGTTCCTTTTATTCCTTTTAGTGGATTTGCAGGTGAAAATCTTATTAAAGAATCCGATAAGATGCCTTGGTATAAGGGTTGGAAAGCAAATGTTTCCAAGGATGAGGTTGTTGAAGGTGTCACATTATATGATGCTCTTGAAAAATTGGTTCGCCCTCCCAAGAGATTCCCCGATAGAAATTTGAGAATTCCTATTAATGGTATTTACAAAATTAAGGGTGTGGGTGATGTCATTACTGGACGTATAGAACAAGGTACATTGAATGCTGGTGATATTGTTCGTGTTGCTCCACGTGGTATTAACAATCTTAAAGTATTCAGTATTGAAATGCACCACAAGACATGGCCTAACGCAAAACCCGGTGATAATGTTGGTATGAATATTAAGGGATTGGATAAAACAAATATGCCAAAAGTAGGTGATATTATTTCCGTAGAAAAAGATGTCCTTGAACCCGTTGAAAGTTTCGTGGCACAAGTTGCCGTTCAGGAACACCCCGGACAACTTAAACCTGGTTTTTCTCCTTGCGTCCATGTTCGTACTGCTAAATCAGCATGTAAAATGACTAATATCTTTTGGAAAATGGGTAAAAAGACCGGACAAGAAAAACAAGAAAATCCACCCTTCCTAGAACGTGGTGAATCCGCAGAGATTGAATTCACTCCACAACAACCAATTTATTTGGAAAAATTTGACGATTGTGCTGGTCTTGGACGTATTGCAGTCATGGATTCGAATCAGTTGGTTATGCTTGGTAAGGTAATCAGTGTCAAATATAAACCCTATAAAAAATAAAAACAAACAAGTAAAACTACTACATTTAGGTAATTGTTATTCTTTCTTATTGATATCATTCTGAAAAAACAAAGAAATAAACAAAAATTGAACATTGCTAATTCGATTATTATTGTTAAAAAATATCTAAAACAATAATAATGAGCGTCCAAATGAGAAACAACACAGCATCTGTGAACGAGTTTGTAGACAATGGGTTATTCGCTATTTCTACTTCTGTGCCTGTTGATACCATGAAACATAATCCAAATAACATCAAGTATTTTATTCATCCAACTACGAATGTTAAAATGAATGTTATCGGTGAACCAAAAAAAATTGCTTGTAAACATTGTTGCCATTGTCATACCACTTATTTATTTGAATTGGAAAATAGTCATTTTATGACATTTTGCCAACATAGTGGTGGATGGATATGTTACAAATCAAAAATAATGATCGATGCTCCTTCATTTGGAGACTTATTCTCGAACGAATAAATTTTAGAATATTCAAAAACACACATAAATATTCAAAAACACACATAAATATTCAAAAACAAAAAACATGTAATCATGTGTAAATACATGTTTTTTTACCTATTTGTTATAGTTACTAATTCAAAATTGTAAATGATTTTACATAATATTACGAATAGTAGTTGGTATACAATTTTTTTGTTGGGCGTTTTTTTCTGTTCCAAATTTGGGAGTTTGTTTCAAAGGATATCCAATCTTGTCTTTTATTGTATATCCACCTTCTGGAACACCATAAGCAAGGGCATTTGCTACTGATTTACCATATGCATTCTGATATTCAACAGTAGAATTTGTAATGGAATTGTATTTTAATCTTAATAAACGTGAACTTGCTGTTACTGCTCCTTGTTGAGAATATTGAGGATTGTTTGGTTTATAATAAATAGGTACATATTGAGGTTTCACCAAAGGTTCAGATGTAGATAAAAATTGGACGGTATTTAAATCCTGTGTTCCAGAACCGATTGGGACACTTGGATAGTTTCCGACAGCAAAACCAATAGCATTCTTGAAGGCGTTGTCTACAACAGTTATACCTGGTAATACTGTGGTTGCTGGTATAGACCATGTCGTAATAAAAGCACCATTTTCGTCCTTTGGTAATTCATAATCGTTTGTTGGAAATATACTTGTATCCGCTGGGGTAACAGTCAATTCCATCTTATTTTGTGATTGGTTAAATGATAAATTTAACAATAATACTTTTGTATTTCCTTGTTTTTCAACAATATAGTGATAATTACTAATCATTGTATTTTTCAATACATAATTCAAGTTATCTTCATTATAATCACCTGCTGCTACAGTAACAGTACTGTATGAACCGTCTATCCATTGATACGAAAAACTTGCATCTGATACAAAAGTAAATTTCTTACAATGCGATATACCATTGGATGAATATATATTCTGTAATGATGTTGCTGAACCTGGTTTAACTGTTTCATCTCCCTGGCGGATATTGTAATATTGATTTTGTTGGAATGTTCGTGTGCGACTTTCTAAATATTGTTTAGTGGATGTGTAAAAATTACGATTATTCATTCCACTACTGCGAACTCTTCTACGAGCATCATTCTCTTTTGAAAATGGCAATGAAGCCACCGAACATGGTTTTTCACATTTATTTTCGTTATAATTAAAATCCACTGTTTGCTGAATACCATTTTTCGTCGTAGCGCTACTATTTACTACTGTAGAACCAGGCATTTCCATCATGGATATTGATGATGATATTTTTGGATTACAGTTATAACTTGTATTTAATACTGTTTCACGACGATACAATTTTAGTGGATTTGCTTTGAAAATACTATTACTGTTCCAATTATTTCTTTTTTTAATACTTACTATTTCATTGAAAGTTTTACCTTTCCACGGAATTACATTTTCAGTCATCATTTTTATATATATAATATATAATAAAATGATAAATTCTTTTAAAAATATTACTTTTGAAAATACAATTTTATTTTTATTGTTTGTATTTCTCTTCTATATTATTGGATATAACTATTTATTCTTATCGTCTAAACAATTCATTCCATTCTTTAAGTACAATATTGAACTGATGGAAAATAAAGCCGAACAACAAACTAAAAATACAAAAGATTCTAACGGATTATTTGACACTGATACCATAAACAAACTAGATAACTCGGAATCAAATAATAATATCTCTGCGGTATTGGACGAAATTGATAAAAAAATAACTACCATGAATAAAAAAATCAAAAATATAGAAGAAAATAGTTTTATTCAATATTGTTCCATGAATTATGATAATTCAAATAATGAAAAAAGTAAGAAACAGAAAATGATTAACGAAATGTGTGACAAAAACCAGAAAGAATACAATTGGAACCGCGAATTATTGAAAATGGTATAATCTTTGTATATCATAACAAAAATGTTTGTATATTACTCAAAACGATATATAAAGATATTATGTAATATGAATAACTAATTACATAATATGAATATTGTATTGTATATGGACGATATTAATTACGATTATATAAATTTTTTAGACTCAAAAGATAATATGATTACAGATGGATTGTTTACAAAAATAATATATTCTGACGATATATTTTCAATGAATGGACTGCATTTCTATTTCCCGATAAATATAGAAAGTATAAATACAAATTATAATCGTACGTTTATTCGGTTTGATATCAATGATGAACTAAACAAAAAAATTATATCATTATTGACTTCTATAGAAACGAAATTACTTAAAACGTATAATTTCCTAAAAAATAAAAATCATAAAAATATATTTAAAACACAACTAGAATCTGGTTATGTCAAAATTCACACAAACAATAAACATCATATAAATAATCAAACTTGTTATATTGTTAAAATATCAGGTATTTGGGAAAGTAAAAACGACATTGGAATAACATATAAAATTATACCCATTGAAAAAAATGTAAATATCACTATGCAATCATCTTAATGTATCGTATCGTTCGTATTGATACTACATTTTACACATTCGCAACATTGTATTTATTCCTTATAACACTTGGTATTAATTCATCAATATGTTGTTCTAATTTTTTAAAACATTTATTTATTGTCACTTCACTTACACCGCATATATTCTTAACATCTTTTTTATTTATATTTTGATTACATATTTGACAGACAAAATAAATAACTCCTGATGCTATCGCATGTGGAATATTATTAGATATTATATCCATTTTTTCCAATTTTTTTATAACGAATTTGCAAAGCATTATCATTTCATTATTCATCTTTAATTTACTACAGAAACGTTCTATAAATGACGATGGTGTTATTGTTTGTAATGTTGTTTGGAATTCCGGATTTTTATCACGCTCTATATTATTTAATATATTGACCGCCATAGAACAACCATTTGTCGCACTCGTTTTATCTAATATAAATATTTCTGCGATTTCTTGCGCGTTTCTCGGACAACCATTCAGACGACACGAAATATATATTGATGCTGCTTTTATTCCATCACGATTCAATCCCCTAAACATCTTCTGTTCGGATATATCCTTATGAATTTTCATCGCACAATCTATAAATATTTTTGGTATACCAGCATTATGCGCCATGGTCGTAATAAATTGGAATTCATCATACAACGCCTTTTCTTTATGTGGCATTGCATTCCATTGACTCCATTTCTGTATTTTACGCATTTCAAACGATGATTTATTATTTGTCATTATATTACAACCAAATGACGATTCCATTAATAATGGATTAATTGGATTACCGCATCTAGCAACATCTTTATTTGAACGATCGTCATTTCCATAAAACGACCATTCGGGTGAAAAATCCAACACTTCTTTGTATATTATACCACAATGAGGATTAGTACATGTCGGAAAATCATTATCCATTATCATCAATTCTGTTTTACAATTATCACACACACTTCGTGGTTCGTATACTGTTTTGGGTTCTTGGGGTTTTATTTCACTATCCAGAACACTCCATATTTTCTCTTTTTCATAATCAGTATGAAATTTTTTTACCTTCTTTGTTTTATTTAATTTGCGAAACAATGTCTCTTGTGTAGCATTCTCTTCCTGTATCATAATAACAACTAATTATATTTGTTATTATAAATTTAAACTCATTTGATTTCAATTTTTACATTGCATTTTTATTTAAACGTCACTTTTTTTTCTAGATTATCAAACAACGATTGGTCGTATATCAATTTACCTTGTGGTTTATAATCCTTTGTAGATGTATATTCTCGTTTTAGCTTGTCATCTTGTTGATTATTTTGCAAATTCGCTCCAAATAATAATTGTTCTTCTTCTGTCTGTTCTTCTTGCTGTGTTTCATTCACCTCTATTATTTCCCCACGAGAATTAATTTTCTTTCCAGTACTTCGTTTAAATTCATCTCGAACATACGCCGGAATCCAATTTTTCCAAGATATAAATAAATTATTCGGATGGAGATATTTCACAAGAAAACTATTTTCTTGTAATTTTCTGACTAAATACGATATACAATCTCCATTATTATATATTGGTTCCCCAAATATATATTCTGGTACCGAAAACCATATATGTTTATCATTACTTCTTGAACGACTTACATATTTAATCTTATTATGGACTCTATTTAATATTTTATTGAAAATAGAAATTTGTTTTAAATCCTTTCTGTGATTTATATCAAATAATTCGTCTATATCTATTTCTTTTTCATCATCCTTCTCATTTGGAAAAATAAATGACATTATATTATTATTTTATTACAAAAAAATATAATATTTTTAACCTATTAGAATGTATACTTTACATATCGAAAAATGGTTGAAAATATCAAATATTTACTATTTGGACCGGGTGGTCCTCTTGGACTAATTTTTTATGGTTCTATCAAACAATGCTGTAAATTAGGAATTATTAATTTAGATGATATACAAGCATATTTTGGTATTTCTATTGGTTCAATTGTTAGTGTTATGTTGTTATTAAAATATGATTTTGAAACACTTGATGATTATATCATTAAACGACCTTGGCATAAAGCAATTAAAACTGATATATTACAAAATATTGTTAATCTTTATTCGTCATGTGGTATGTATGACCGTGATTTTTTCATTACTATTTTACAACCGCTATTAAAAGGTAAAAATTTAACAATTGATATCACTTTTAAAGATTTCTTTGAATATACTAACACACCTCTATTTATTTATGCGACGAACATGAAAACAATGAAATATGAGGAATTCTCACATCTTACACACCCTGATGTAAATTTAATTGATGCTATTCATGCTTCTTGTAGTATTCCTTTTATATTTAATCCTAGTAAAATAAACGATACATTGTATTGTGATGGCGCTTTATCATTAAAAGAAACAATTGATATATGCATTCATAAATATAATGTTGAAAATCATGATGAAATATGTTCGTTCATCACTTATTTTGATAATATTGAAACTAAAACAATAAATACAGATAATGTATTAAATATGTTATATACTTGGTTACCGTTTATATTTAATAACAAAACACAACAATCCAATAATACAATTAAACATAATTATTATTCGGAAAATAATAACATAGAAACGTTAACAAATATTACTAGATATATCAATGACTCTGAACTTCGTCTAAAAATGATAAATGATGGTGTTAAATTAATTGATAAAATTTTTGAAAATAATGAAATTGTTTCTAACGAAATATTATAAATGAGTGATTCTGGAAATCAACCAACTTCAAACGAAAGACGGCCTAGTTATTTAGACCAATTAAAAGAAATGTCTTCCGACCAAGATTGTAAACAAAAAATGAATGTTACAGCAACATTGGTATTGGAACTTTATCGTGTGTTGATGGGTTCACTGCTATTATTCGTTGTTCCACAAAACTGCGATGGTGAAATATGTTCGTTTTCGCAGAATTATAATCGCGATGATAATGGTATTTCTAAATCTGTTCTTGCTTTCAATATTATGACTTTATTATCATTTCTTATTATGTATTACAATGAAGTTAAACGAGAACATAAAATGATTGACTTTTTGCATGTTAATCCCGAAAAAGCCCGTGATAATGAAGCAGTGGAAGAAGCATTGGAAAATTTACCTGATGAAATCAAACAAAGTATTTGGAATTATGATAAAAGCTACATGTATTCTGGATATTTTGCCATGGGTTCATTCTCGGTAAATGCTGTTTTAAGTACTCTTGTAGCATTAAATAATTATTTAGATGATAAGACATTCACTGTTTTGCTTACAAATATTCTATTCATGGGAATGAAATTGAATGATGTTTATACCACCGTTCATACCGATAAAAATATTTTCTTATCTGCTTATTTAACCAGAAAAATACAATTTAATGACATTGATCCCGATGCACCATTGAAATCTGATGACAAACATGATATTGAAACTAATACTGATAGCAAACCATCCATTAGTGTTAGTGAAGCTGAAACAGTCGTTTCATAAATACACACCATATCCAATCATACAAATATTAGAAATATCTTATATTTGTATTTACATATTTATAGCATTTGTTTTACAAATTCTTCCAAATTATCACTTGTTATTCTTGAATCAAATTCAATCGCATCACCGTCTTTTATCATTTTGATTGTAGGAAATGAATCTATTCCATGTTCGTTTATCATTTTAGTAACTGTACTATCTTCTTCAGTACAATTAACGTCTATACATTTAATATTATATCCATTTATTTGTTTATCATTATAAGCATTTCTAAATGATTCCCATTCAGGTTTGGCAGTTTTACAATGAGGACACCATTCAGCAAAGAAAAACATTATTGGTAATTCTTTTCCTTCAGCATTAGCATTCGCAACATTGTTAAACTGTTTTTTCTTTTCTGCTTTTGTTACAAAACGGTTATATGAATATGAACCTACGAAATAAAAAACAATCAATAGTGCTATTGCCAATATATATTTATAATATCCCTTTAAACTTTGATGGACGATTTCGTAAAATGTTGCCATTATATATTATGTGGATTCATTTAATTTTTCCTAAAATAAACATACTTGGCTATTATGATAGACTAATAAATATTGTAATTATGTCTGTACCACTAGTTGTGTTTTCTTAACATATGTTTCAACTACAATATGATTCATTATCTTTGCCATGTATTGATCGTCCTTGCTTGAATCTCCTCCGAGTGTTTCCGATGCCACACGGAAATACCATTTAAAATTCTGGGATTCCATATCTTCGAACTTATAACGATTCCCGTCTTCCCAATTTTGAAGACAATTCATTGTTTTATTATCTATTTCCTTTACCAATTTCTTTAAATGGATTTTTTCTTCGTCCTTTTCCCAACTGCCGTCTTGTTGCTTGTAATACATTATCTTGCGTTTCATATCGGTACAGTGCAGGGGACGTTTATGGACGTCTATGCTTCCTAGTGATTTATCAATAATATTCATCATTCCATTTACATAGCCATTGTTACCAAAATAAAATAAATCCTCCTGTGATATTTGTAAATGGTCTTGTAAAAAGGTTTGAAAGTCGATCGCATCCTTACATTGTGTATTTAAAAAGAAATTCAAATTGAACTTGTTATTCATGGTATTGTTATTGGTAACGAGTGACATATTGGATATTTGATCGGTTATTTTTTGTAGCTCCTGTTGATGCTGTTTATGAATTTCCTTTGTTATTCTATTATTTTCACTTTTTTGTTCTTCATCGCGTTTTTTCTGCTCCATTATGAAGTTAGTTAATATATCATTATTATTAGTAGGCTGTTCCTGGTGTTGTAAAGATACATGACACAACTGCTTGTGACGATAAAGTCCTTGACGATATTTATATGTCTTACCACAAACACAAGTGGGGATTTTATGTAACCCAAATGTAACCTTTTTATGTTTATCGGTTGAAAGGTGTTTATTATAGTCACTCTTCTTATAGCATACATAGTCACAGTTGTCACAATGAAATATGTTGGCGACTTTTGGCGACATTTTGTAACCCAAAATCTTCCTAAATATTATTCCCAGATAGTTGCCGACCCAAAATTTTATCCGAGCGCCGCCGGCGGTTCTCCTAAAATCGTTCTTTCCATTTCAGTAAGACCCATTTTTTTGACATACTTTAAAAAAACTTTTTGTACATTTGTACTTTTGGACATTTTTAAAAATGTCCAAAACTGAAAAACTCTATCAACTTTTTTTTTCTTTGTTTGTTACTGC
>Ga0181607_10001246_pt1 | contig 22823 bp, 24 predicted proteins | sample 041ome_9_FD_132420 | JGI IMG/M metagenome (GOLD analysis project Ga0181607, IMG submission 132420) | Coastal salt marsh microbial communities from the Groves Creek Marsh, Skidaway Island, Georgia - 041413US metaG (megahit assembly) | ecosystem: Environmental > Aquatic > Marine > Intertidal zone...
AACAATAGTTACAACATGTAAAAGTTCTTGTCCCATTTAACTAAATTAAACAATTTCAGGGTAGGTGTCAGGATCATTTTGATCATAAGGCTCATTTATCCAGAAAAACGTGAGTAATTCTTCTTTTCCAATATTAGTAATATTGTGTGTATACCAAATCGGCATATCCACATAGCTTGGTGAATTTCCATCGAGCTCAAAGGAAATTATTTCGTCTGTTAAATATTTTCTAAACTGAATTTTAGCTTTTCCTTTAATCACTGAAAAACGCTCAATCTTTCTTGTGTGGAAATGATTCCCTCTAGTTATCCCGATATTGGTGGTTGAATAAGAGGATTGCCCCATAGTAAGAGCTTTTGAGAGTTCTATAAAGCTTCCTCTTTCATCAGAATGTAACTGATAAGATCTAGGAAAAAATTCTTTATGATTAATGTAGCTTCTAAAAGTATTAAAGAGCTCTTTGTCAAATTTTAATTCAAGATTTGGAATTTTGTTCTCTTGAATATATTGGTTAAAAAACATTTTCAATTTTTCTAATACTTCAGAAACTTTAATCTCGGTTAGAAAATCAAAGTTTATCGTTTTTGATTTTCCTTCCAATAGTTCCAATAACGAACTTATATAATCATCAATATTAATTAGTTTTACTTTAGTGTCAGAAATAATTGTAGGGGTTTGATTGTTTAGTAATTGATGCGAAAAAGTAGCTATAAATGAATTGTAAAAGGGTTTACAAAAAGGGCCAAAAATGTTTGGAGTTAGAGAGGAGTAAAAAGTAAATTCTAGTTTTTTTGAAAGCCTATCAAAATCTTCCCTAGCCTTTTTTTTAGCTTGACCATAAAGGGAATTTGAATTTTCTTGGAGCGAAGAGGAAAAATATAATTTCCCTTTAAAATTTATTTTTTTTAAATGTTTTAATATCGAACTGTTAATTTCAACATTGGATCTGTATACTTCATTGTCGGTTTCAGCTCTATTTACACCAGCTAAGTGATAAATAAAATCTTCATTTTGAATTTTATTATTAAAATTATCTGATAGGAAATCTTCTTTGTTTAAAAGTATAAGATTATGATTTGGAAAGTGAAGGTTTAAATTTCTAAGTAAATGTCCTCCAACAAATCCGGTATGTCCTGAAATTACAATTCTCACATTAGTATATTAAAGACCTAAATCTTGTCGGATTTCGGGAAGCTTAAGTAATAATTCTTTCATTTGAGCAATATCCAATCTATTTGTGTTGTCAGAGTTGTATTCTTCTTTAATAGTTGAATTATCCCCTTTTGAAAAATATTTATCATAGTTAAGGTCTCTATTGTCTGCTGATACTCTATAATATTCCCCAAGATCTTCGCTTTTGGCCATCTCTTCTTTGGTTACTAAAGTCTCGTACATTTTCTCCCCATGACGAATTCCAATATTTTGTATCTCAGATTTGGAATTATACAAAGAAATTAATGCTTCTGCTAAAGTTTGAATAGTTGCTGCAGGTGATTTTTGAATAAAGAGGTCACCATTGTTTCCGTATTCAAATGCAAATTGAACTAAATCAACTGCATCATCTAAAGTCATCATAAATCGGGTCATTTGGGGGTTCGTGATAGTAAGTGGTTTATTGTTTTTTATCTGCTCAATAAATAAGGGTATTACAGATCCTCTTGAAGCCATTACATTTCCATAGCGAGTACCACAAAAAATAGATTTTTTTGGATCTAAGTTTCTTGCAGCTGCCATCATCGTTTTTTCCATAAGAGCTTTAGTCATTCCCATGGCATTTATGGGGTAAGCGGCTTTATCTGTACTTAATACTACAGCTTTTTTAACTCCAAATTCTTCAGCTGCAGAAAGCACATTATTGGTGCCTAAAATATTTGTTTTTACAGCCTCGATGGGGAAGAATTCACATGATGGCACTTGTTTTAGTGCTGCAGCATGAAAGATATAATCAACTCCCTTAACTACTTTTGAAACTGATTCTGTGTCCCTAACGTCTCCAATATAGAATTTAACTTTATCAGAATTTAAAGTTTTTCTCAGATCATCTTGTTTTTTTTCATCCCTAGAAAAAATTCTTATTTCAGAATAAGAATTATTTTTTATAACACCTTTTAAAAAAACATTTCCAAATGAGCCTGTTCCACCGGTAATTAATATTTTTTTGTTTTTTGACATAATTAATCTATACAATTTAAGGTTTTATCGAAAGATAATATCCAGAATTTATCATTAATCCCTTTTGATATTGGATTTCTAGTAACTTCTTTAAAATTGTGAGGTCCAGAAATTATATTATTTGAATACTTTAAATATTCATTTAAATTTTTATCTCTAGCCACAATATAATTTATTTTATTTATCTGTAATAAATTATTTATTTCCTTTTTAGACCATTTAAAACCTATAAAATCACTTGTATAAACATATTTATGATTTAGTAAAGATTTTGATCTATGATCTACAATAATTCCTTCATTATTATCAATTAATCGATTAACATTATTTGCAAAATTGTACCCATAGGTTGTTTTTGAATTGATATAATAAGGATTGAATATTGAATATATTGAATTGTACGTAAAAAGTGTAAAAAATATTAGTTGAATTAATGCTAATGGATAAGAAAGAAATTTAATGTATTGACTGCTAATTAAACTTTTTGAATTTTCATTTGTAATATATAACCAGAATAAAGGTTCTATTATAAAACGAGCGGTAGGCTGTATATAGATTGGAATTAATATCAAATAAAATAATGAAGTTATATTATGGATTATATTGTATTTTATTTTCTTTAAAATCAATAAAGTGAAAGGTAATCCCATTAATGTTGAATAACTGCCAATGTTATCAGAAAAGAATAAATTAATTGGAAAATTTAAATTCGACTCACCCTTATAATTATTTATAAAATTTAAAAATTCGTTTCTTGCTGGAAAATCATTTTTAATAGGGAGAAAAATATTTAAATCAAATTCAAATCCATTTTGAATTTTAAAATAAAAATAAGGAAAGTATACTAAGAGAGTTAAAGGAATAATAAATAGTAATGATTTCGCAATTTTAATTTTCTGAAATTTATTAATCAAATAAACTATAAATAACAAAAATGATGATAGAAGAAAATTAATTTTAATCAAGGGTAATATTATTAACGTACTGAAAAATAAAAATTGATTAAAGTTTTGGTCTTTCAATGTTCTTCTAAATAAGAAGATCGATATTGCTAAAGCCATCAAATGAGGTTTACCCCCGAAAAAAAAATATATTAAGCAAGGGATTCCAAAAAAAGATAAGTATTTAAAGTCTATATTTTTTTTAGGGTTGTAGCCAAATAATTCAAAAAACAAAAATAAAAGAGAAATAAATTGCAATAAATTATTTAAGTAACTTGATTTAAATAACATTAAAATAACATTAAAAAATTCCCCTGTTCCATACAATCCGAATGTGTATAAGGAATTATTCCATTGGAATTTTTTATTAATTGTTATTTCTTTTGGAATAAATAAATGGTATCCCAAAGAATCAGCATCATTAACGGGATGAAATATTGATAAAAATAAAACTGCTAAAATCAGTATAATGGGAAAATTATATTGTCCTAATTGAAGAACAAGACTTTTAATTTTTTCAATAAAAAGCTTTATGTTTAAAAGACTAATTAAAATTGAAATAGAGATAATTGCTGATATTAAGCTGTATGAATCAAATATTAATAGGTATTGGACAACTAAGGATAAAATTGTATATCCAAAAACTATAGAGATAAAAAAATATGGATCTACCCTTTTTGACTTATTTTTAGTAATAATATTTCCTAATTGGAATAAGAGATTTAATAGTGTAATTGAAAAAAATAAGTTAATTAAAAAGGTCATACATTAATTCAGACAAAAAGATTGTATTTTATTATGCAGTATAATGCTCTAAAAGCATCCTTTAAACCTATTTTCTTTCCTTCCTTATAAGTTCTTCCATAATAAGAAATTCCAACTTCATAAATTCTAATGTCAGGAATCTTAGAGATCTTAGCAGTTATCTCCGGCTCAATTCCAAATCTATTTTCATTAATTGTAATTTTTTCTATAATCTCTTTTCTAAACATTTTATAGCATGTTTCCATGTCTGTTAAATTCAAATTTGTAAATGCATTAGAAATAAATGTTAAAAATTTATTTCCAATTGTATGCCAGAAAAATAATATTCTATGTGGGTTTCCCCCTATAAATCTGCTGCCGTAAACAACATCTGCTTTACCATTTATAATTGGGTTAATTAATAAATTAAACTCTTTTGGATCATATTCTAAATCAGCGTCTTGAATAACTATTATATCTCCTGAAGCTATTTTAATTCCAGTCTGAATTGCAGCTCCCTTTCCTTTATTTTTTGTGTGAGATTCAACTAAAATATCTAAATCATTATTATTTAAAATAAAATCATCAATGATTTTTTTTGAATTATCAAGTGAACAATCGTCAATTAAAATTATTTGTTTTTTTATGTCATTTATTAAATTAACCTTCTTTAATTCATTTAGTATGTTTAAAATACTATCTTCTTCATTATAAACTGGTATTAAAATAGATAGCTTCATTTGGAAGATTTTTGACCCACTACAATAACACTTAAACCAACTTTATTAAAAGTTATATAATCCAATAGTTTAAAAAGTGGAGTTAATAAATTGTATATAATCATATTAGATTCTGGTATGACTTTTTTATTCAAAATTTTTCCCACAATAAACCAACCAAATATACCTGCAAAATTAAAATACCAGCTTTTTTTAATTTTGATTGAATTGGGAAAAGCATCAATGAGTTTTCTTTTATTATATCTTCGATAGTGAAAAAGTGTCTTATCAAAATTATTATATAAAAATTGATGAGCTGGCACCAAGATGTATAAAAACCCGTTTGGTTTTAAAAGTTTATTTAGATTAATCAAAGCTTTTTTATCATCTTGTATATGTTCAATTACATTTAAAGCAAATATAAGTTCAAATGATTCGAATAATTTTGAATGCTTTACATCGAAATCTGGATCAACTAAATCAATTTTTAATACTTCATTTTTAGGATATTTTGACTTTAAAGATTTTATATAATGATCCCTTATGTCCGAAAGACAAATTTCTTCCCCGTTTTCAATAAAGTGTCTCGATATATTTCCAATTCCACTCCCTATTTCTAAAGTTTTTCCTTTTATAAATGGCTTTATCTGAGAGTACATCCAATAATTTAATTTTATACCCTTACTCATTGATTTGAGAATTTGTTCCCCTTCAATATCAATTTCTTTATACTTCATTCTCAAATATCTTGTTTATTAAATTGCTAACTTTTAAAGTTTGACTTGAATTGTCTTTATTTTTTAAAGCCAAAGTTACTTTTTCGGCTATATCTTCTGTTTTATATGGGTTAAACAAATATTTTGTTTCTAAAATTTCATGTGAGAATTTTAAATCTGAAGCTAAAATTATACAATCTGATTGAATTCCTTCAACAAGTGGAAGTCCAAAAGATTCTTTTAAAGAAGGAAAAATTAAATACTTTGATACAGCGTAGTGATTTAATAATTTTTGATGTTTTAATTGACCTAGATATTCTATTTCTAGATTTTTTGGCAAAATTAAGTCATTGTTTTTAGGCTTATCTAAGGTTAATTTAAGAGTTATTTTGTCACTTACCTTTCTTGATGCTAAAACAAATGCAGAAATAAGTCTTTCATTATTTTTATGCTTTGAATCACTTGTCGGATAAAGAAAGGTGTTAGGTATTTTATTTTTTTTATTAAAAGTAATTTCCTTAAAAATGGGGGTAATGAATATTTTTTCTTCTTTGATTTTTAAAAAAAATATCAATGCTTTTTTAAGATGTATTGTTTGAACATACCAACTATAACCAAAATCTAATTTTCTTATATATAGTTTTTTTAAAAAAAAGACTAGCTTATCTAAAAAAGATAATTCTGATTCTTTTGTATTTAATAACAATTCATTATGAAAGTAGACTTTTACTTTTTTCTTTTGCTTTATCGGCGGGGGTACATTTGCAAAACAAATTATAGAGTCAAAAGATTTATTATTTTTCAAATAAAATATAAGTCTACTAATTTCATTTTTGGAAATTACTTTATACTTTAAATTATAGGTTTTTAGTTTTAAAAAATTTCTCTTATCGAGTAATATCAAAAATTTATTAAAATCTTCTTTTTCACTTAAATATTCTAAAACATATTGAGCAATGTTTAATCCTCCATGACTATTGATGTATGTGAAGTCAATAAGGGTCATAAATTCATGATGTATTTTTTAAGCCTGTCTTTTGGTTTCCAATCTAATAATTTTAAAGCTTTATTATCTACTCTTAAAGTTTCTCTATAATTACCAAATTGATCGTCTAGATGAATTTTATCAACCCCAAATTTTTCTTTAAACATTTCATAAACTTCATTCAAACTATAGTTTATACCCGTTCCAAGTTCCCATTCATTATTAAATTTAGTTTTGTTTATACCTATTTTTAATAAAGCATCAACAATATCAAAGACATGGGTAAAATCCCTCTTTTGTTCACCGTCTCCTACAATTGTTAATGACATATTATTTTTAATTTGAGATCTCCAAATTCCAATGACTGCAGCCCATTTTCCATGAACAATCTCATTGGGTCCATAAACATTATAAAATCTGACTATTTCAATGTTCATATCATAAACCTTTCTATACATTTTACAAACTTCTTCTCCAAGATATTTATAAAAAGCATAAGGGGACTGGTATGGGTTATGATGAAAAGAAGATGATCCAGAATAAATAATTTTTGTTTGGTTTGGCCTAGCCCACTCAAGAACTGATTCCACTCCTTTTGTGTTTGAATTAAAAGTAGATCTTGGATCTTTGAATGATGGTTGAATTCTTGATAGCCCTGCTAGGTGATAAATTAAATCAAAATCATTTTTGATTTCATTAATCTGATTAACGTCAAGATTTATATAATTAACTCCTTCAATATGGTTTTTTGTTGTCCCAATAGAATAGTTGTCTAGGGAAACTAAAATATGATTTTGTTTTTTTAATTCTATCAGTAGATTTGTACCTATAAACCCTGCTCCTCCCGTAACTAAAATTTTCATTTAAATAGTTTTAATTTTAAGATAAAATCTACTTTGTAATTTCATATTATACTTTATTAAAAACATAATTTGAAGAATTTTCTTTTTGAATAAACAGTTTTAAAAGTACTTGCCTAAATTTAATTTAAAAGGGTTATTTAGATAAACTAAATCGATCAATATCATATTAGGATTTTTAATGCTCTTCGAAACACTTTAAGAAAAAGTAAAAAGAAGAATAAAAAATTTTCATTTTCAATTTTAACAATTAATAAATGAACTTTGATATAAATTCTTTTAAAAAAACTATTTTCAACTTTTTGTCTATATTCTGTATAAGTTGATTTATTTATCTTATAATATTCGTGTTTGTAAATATCCTTAGATATTATGGTATTTCTAATTTGTTCCTCAGCATTCAATAAAGAAATGTTATTTACATGCTTTCTAAGGTAAATTAATCTCTCTACCAAATTCGAAATTTTCCCGATCCTACTTAACCTAAGAAATAAATCGAAATCTTCAGCGTGTTTAAAATTCGAATCGTATCCCCCAGCCTTTAATACGGCATCTTTATAAAACATTACAGATGGGTGAATAAATGATGGTGACATTTTTAGCATAGATTTTAATATATCATTATGCTTGGTTGGTAAATCAATTGATGACATTTTATTCCCATGCGAATCAATTAAATAACCAGAGGTGCCAGTTAAAATTGAACTGCTTTTTTTGAAATAATTTAACTGATTTTCAATTTTATTTGACATGATTATATCATCTCCATCCATTCTCATTATTATGGGATGATTACATTTTTTTATACCATAATTCAGTGTTTCAATTAATCCAGAGTTACTTTTAATAAAGTATTTTATTCTTGGATCTGAATATAATTTGATGATATGATCTGTATTATCTGTTGAGCCATCGTTTATAATAATAATTTCAAAATTATTATAGGTGTTATTTAAAACACTTGATATAGATTCTTCTATATATTTTTCGCAATTATAAACGGGTAATAAAACAGAAACCTTTTTCAATAGAGTTAAATTTTCTTATAAATCGATTTGAAAAAATTATAGGTCCCAGTTAATTTTGAATATTTAATGATTAATACAATAATCTTATATTTTATATTTATTATAAAATTTTCAAATTCTAAAAATAAGGTTGAAATTGAATTTTCTTTTTTTAATTTTTTAATTAATAATTTATCTTTTACCTCACCACGAGATTTTTTAAATTTTAAATTCAATTCATTTGAAATAAATTTTATTCCTTCATAAATAAAAAAATTTTTAGGATTATATATCAATTCATTTAATTCAACTCCATAATCAAATAAATATTTATTATGAGTATTAAATTTTTTATTAGAAGTTTTAAAATTAATTGAGGTTATGTAATCAATATCGTTAGCTTCAATTATTCCTTGTAATGAAAAAGGCATACTGCCAACAACAATAAAATCATTTAAATCATAACCATTATTCACTAATTCATTTTTAAATGAAATAAAAAGTTTATGGCTTTCTGGAAACTTAAAATTATTTGAATTATTGTAAAATTCTAAAGCGTTATGATTCAAAAAAATTTTAGAAACTGTAATTGCTTCTGTTTTATTGTCTGTAATGTGAATTGAATGCTTTTCAAGGCCAATAAAATTTCTAATTTTCTCTTTTAAATCAATTACCTGTTTTAAAGATTCTGAAGTAAAAAATACAATAGTCAACTCTCCATGAGGCTTGTAAATTTTTGAGAATTTTGAAATGATACCATCGTATCCTTTTTCAATTTGTCCTAACCAGGAGTGATCTTTATATACTTGAATCAAAATATTTTTGAAAGCATGGTTAGTTAGCTTAAGTTTTTTAATATAGACAATAGAATTAGGTTCAAATTCATCAATAATCTTTACAGTAAATTCCTTTGAGACTGGCCAAATTAAAGCTACATGAATTTTTTTGTTATAATTACAAAACTCTGAGACTGCAATTTCAATATCATCTAATTTTATTCCCCTTTGTAAAAAAAAATTCCAATTATAATTTGAATCCTCAATATTTGTTTTAATTGTTTTTAATTTAAGGTTATTCAAAATTGAAATTGATAACCTATGTGCTCCATCTAAAATTGTGTGATTTTTCCCAGTAGGTATTAGAGATTTCGAATCATCGAAATGATTGTTTCTCATTTCTATTTCAAGGTCTATGAATTTTTTTTTGAAAATTTTAAATGAATTTTTTTGAGGATTACCAAACTCTTTGAAAAGTCCATTAGTCATTACGCTAATGTGATCCTTGTAAAATTTTTCTGCAAAAGAAATTTTATTTCTATTTTTTAAAAAAAATAGTTTAAAACAAACATCTAATCTATTTGGAGTCAAAAGTTCCCAAGGTTCAATCTCTTTAATTAGAACTTTATCAGTGATTTCATTAAAAAAATGATCTTCAATTAAGCCAAATAATTGTTTTTTATTTATAAAGCTTTGCTTCAAATAATTGTTTTTTTGTTTGATTGCTGGGTTTTATATACTTCTCTTTTCTTAATCCAAATAGAGAATAAAGTTTTCTTGTAGTCCTAAAATAAAGTCTATCTAAAATATTAATTCTTTTAGTAAAAATCGGGAAAGTCGTTAACATTTGTGAATGGATTATTGTATATAAATTATCATTATTATACTCTAAACTCTCATAGTCCAACAGATATTCAATTGGTAGATTTGGGTGTTTTTCTTTATTAAAACAATCTTCTCTTAAAAGTATTACGTTTGTAACTGTACAGGCAACTGTATAGTACCCTTTTTCAAACCCTAAATTCTGTAAAGCTTTAGCAGAACATCTTAAAAATAATTCTCCTTCTACATCTTTATAGTCAATATATCCTGGTATGGAATTATTAAATTCAATTACTATTATTTGAGGCTTTATTTTTAGATATTTAAAAATATAATAATCAAAAGAATCAATATCAATTGAAAGAATTCCTAGATTTCTATAATTTGAAAATTCTTTTCTACTAATTATTTCATCAACTGAATTATCACCTTTGATATTAACAAAAGTATTTAGGACTTTAACTTTCTCAAAATTAATTGTGTTTTTTTTTAAAATTTCAAATCTACTTTTATCAGCTTCGATTAATAAAGCATCGAATTCTTTATTTTTCCAGAGATTATAAGTATTTGAATTTGAAATACCATCATGACCTCCAAATTCAATTGAACTTTTATGAATTGGCAATAAAGATGTAGAAATTATATAATCAATAATACCATCTTCACCATATTGTGATGAAATATTTTTTTTAAAACTATTTAATTTGAAAAACTGATTCATGCTTTTTTGATATAATTTTTGCTATACTTTTAGCGCTCTTTTGACTGTCAAATTGATCAAATTTCTTTGACTCTAAAAAATTATTTATGTTTTGGCCGTATGAAATAACTTCTTCATCCGAGATATTCACTATAAAATCCCAAAACTCATCCATATTTTGGAATCTTCTATAATCTATAAAACAATTTTCTGGAATATGTTTAGTGACATTTGGAGCGCCATAATAAATTGGGATAGATCCAGACATCATTGGATGAAATAGTTTTTCTGTTATATATCCAGGAAAAACATTATTCTCAAAGGCTAAATTAAATTTATATTGAGACATTATCTTTAATTTATCTTCTACTATCCCTTTATAATTTTTAGATTTAAACATAAATGGTTTCATGAGATTTTTAAGAATTTTAAACCTGTTGAGAAAAGTAAATGGAAATACATGAAAATAAAATGAATCCCAACCAAATCCATAAAGGTCAAATCCACTTTTATTTTCTAAAAACTTTATTAAATTATACCTTTCTACATACAAAGAATTTTTTTTATATTTTTTAGAATAAATTGCATTTAATAGTCTTTTATTGTTTTTATTGTTTTTATTGTTTTTATTGTTTTTTAAAAAATATTCTTTAGAGTATGATAAATTCAATTTGAAAAATTTAATATTATCAATTATTAAATCATTCCAAGTAAAAACTAGATGAAACTTATTTATAAGTTTAGCATTATTATTTCTTGGCCAAATATTAATATTTTCAACTAAAAATAATATATAAAGTTTATCATTTTTAAATTCAATTGATTTAGGAATATTTACGTATACAATTATTTCAGATTCCTCAGTTGTATTGATATCACTAGTTGAAATATCAATGTTGAAAATTTTTAATTGCTCTTTTAATTTAATATATCTATCAAAGGTATTATCTCTGTTTAAAGGGCTGTTTTTTTTAAAAACTTCATTGTTTTTATTCAAATAATCTTCAATAATTAAACTGGCCTTATACATAAACTTTATTCCATAATTCAAGATTAAATTTTTCTTTTTGAACCAACATTTTATTAATATCATCCATAAATTTAATTGGAATGAAATCATAATTTGTATTAATTAATCTTTGAATACTCGATATATTCTCACAGCCTATTGAAATTGAAAAAAAATCATAAGTTTTCCAAAGTCTAACTCCATCATTTACTTGGACACCATCTAATTTTTCAAAATAATGTGGCTTTGCCCAAATTCTTTGTGCTTGTACACTTAAAAAAAAGCTTATGATTTTTAATTCATCATCATTGCAGATATCTATTGTTTCATCTTTAAGGTTTTGTAATTTTTCAAATTGATTTTTTTGAACAATTTCATTTAATTTAAAGGCTATATTAAAAGATTTTGATTTTAATAAGTCATAATCAATTTTTTCAAGTTCAATTACATCTTTCATAAAAGAACTTCTATTTAATACTTTATTTGATATATTATAACTTCCCGCTGACAAAGATTGTTTAGAAAGTTTTGTAACCAAAACAAATGATGTGTGATTTGTAATATTTAAATTTCCTTTATGCAAATAACTGTGTGACCAAAATCTAACATCACCAGGGTCAGCTCTGTTACAAATTAATTTTTCTTTAAATAATTTTAAAGCCCACATCGTTTTTGGAAATGATGAAATTAATTGTGCGAAATAACCTACAGTTGAAAGAGGAGGAAAATCATATTTTTCCAATGGTGCCCAACAGGTTACAAAACCTTCTTCTGTAAATTCATAATCTGAGTGCATTATGCCTTCTTCTGATTTGTCGTTAGGGAGATGAATCATTAAATAAGGTTTCATAAAAAAATTTGGCTTATAATTTTTAGATTTTATTTGGGGTGATACCTCATTAAAAATTATGAATGCTAGTTGAACTAAATCTTCAGAAAATCTTGCCAAGGATCTTAATAAATTTTTTTCTAACTGATTATTGTAATTATTTGATTCTTTTATATTGGAAAATTTTATTCTTAAAAAATTTATAAATTTTGAGTTTTCTTGAAAATCAATTATTCTTTTTGATTGGATTGAATTACTCCAATTATTAAAAAGCTTTTGGTTAATAATTTTAATTTTTGTTTTAGTATTCATTTTCAATATGTTTAATTAGATTTTTAATTCTATGTATATATAAATGTTCATTTATGCTTTTTAAATGTCCATTTTGTTTTTTAAGTTCTCTATGTTTATCATTTTTTAAATAAAACCTAATAAGTCTGAATAAATCATCAACATCTACAAAACATGCTATTTCTTTATTTAAATCAAAATATTTTTCAATTAGAGGTACATATTCTGTAATTAAAAATCCTTTAAAAGATGTAATTTCAAATATTCTAGCCTTAATTTCACTTCCTATTTTTATGTTTTTATAAAATAAATTTAGAATTAAATGAATAATGCTTTTGGGGTTTTTTAATAAAAACCTTACGTCATAGGAAAGGCTATTTGATAAGTTAAGATTTATCTTAGATTTTTGAATAATTTCTTCATACTCATTTTCTGAAAGTATACGAGTTCCCCATCCCAATCCAAAACAGGTAACATCTATACCTCGTTGTTTAATTGATTTTATTACCCATTCTCTGTAAGGGGAATATGAGCCTATAAAGCTTACATCGTATTCGTATTTAAAATTTTTTGATTGTAGATTCTTTGGAGGGTTCCCTGCCCATTGGAAATGATATGCATTATAGATTCCAATTTCTGAATATCTTTCAATCTCTAGAAGCGAATTAGTTAGTGGTAAATTGAAATATTTAGCGTATTTTTTTGAAAAAGACTCAAATTTCCAATCGTCATCTCCAAAAAAATTTATCAAGAAAAATTTATTTTTTAATTTTTTAAGTATCTGTTTTGAAATTTGATTCCTTTGAAGGACAAAAAATATTATATCAGGTTTAAATTCTAATGCTTTTTCTTCTAGTTCTAGGTCGATGTTTACTTTAGAATCCGACTCAAAACATACAAAATCTGTATTATATCCTAATTCAATAAAAGTTTTATAAAAAGATCTGAAATTTAAAGATTCCTGGTTTTTTCCTTGATTAATTTCAAATCTAGATCCAACATATAAAATCTTTTTAATTTTCATTCAATAACTATTTTTTTAAGCTTTTGTGATATACCTATGCCTTTATTTAATAAAATTTTAAGGTCAAATATTAATAGATTCAAGAGAAGAATAGTAATGCTTAGCCCTAGTATAACTAAATATATATTTGAAATAGTTTCAATTATCATATTCGAAATGAAAATAGAAAGAATAATGAAAATTACATTCTTAAATATTGATTTCATTATGAGAGCTAACCAGTTAAAATAAAAATTGGGCAGGAAAATTCTATAATAAAAAATATATGAAAAAATAATTTTTGATATAACTGTAGAAAAAGCAACTCCTATTAAGCCATAATATTCTATTAAAAACAAAGACAAAATTAAATTGGTAGTCATCTCAAAAAAAGATGAATACATAAGTGAGTTATATTTTTTAAATGCTACTACGTGTGTATATGAATTCATAAAAAAATATTCAACTAAAACCCATAATGAAAAAACAATACTTAGATTAATTCCTCCAAATTCATTTTTTGAAAAAAAATGTTTTATAAGGGGTTCATTTAAAAGAAATGAAATTGAAAAAAAAATAAAACCCAGTCTTAAAAATTTTGACTCAAGAGTTAAGTAGTTTTTTTCAAAATTAGATGTATTTTTTAATAAAAAAATATATAATGTTGATGTAATCTTTGGTGCTATTGTTCTAGTAAATAAAACTGCAATTTTAGAGGTAATATTATATATCGTAACATAACTTGCCCCCATAAAATATTTTATAATTAAATTATCAGCGCTTTGATAAATTGTTTCACTTATTCTATGTGTCTGATATCTTGAAATATCTTTTAAAAAAAGTACTAAAACAGATTTTTTAGTAAATCTATTGTGTAATGAAAAAAGTTTAAGTTTAAAATAAGATATATAAAATAATATAGTACCATTAAAGATTGTTTTTGCAATTAGGGCATATATAAATGATAAAATATTAAAATCAAAATAAATTAAAATAGTTAGCAAAGAGATATAAAGAATTTCTCCATAAATTTTAATTCTGTTAACTAAATCAACAAAGCCCTTGCCATTCAAGATGCATCCAAAACTTCCTAAAATAATTTCAAAAAAAATGTAAATAGAAATATAAGTGGAAAAGCTATTACTTTGTATAAGATTAAAAAAATCGAAAAATAAATTTGAAGTAATATAAAATAAAAGTGAAGCAAAGCTTGCTAATACAATCATCATATAAATTATTGTTGAAATGAATTTATCTTTCGCACCATTTTTAATTTCATTTGTAAATGGAACTCCAAAACCAAAATCAAAAAATAGAAATATGGAAATAATTGATAAAATAGAAATCCAATTACCATAAGCCTCTGCTCCATATTGGTAAATGAAAAATGGAATTATAAATAAAGTAGTTACAATTTGAATTGGAATATTCAAAACATCAAAAAACAGACCTTTTAGAAATTTAATTTTATTTTTCAATTTTTCTAAGAATAAAAATTCCTAAACCAAATTTTAGTTTTAATAAAAGCTCTATTTCATTATTTATTTCAATGTCTTCAATTAAATTACCTTTATCATTAACGTATGAAAATTCTTCAACAATAAATCTTCCTTCAAAAACACTTAACAGGGTTTTGATAGAAAATGTTCTGTGAGCATTAAAAAAAACTTTGTCTTTACCTAGTGGAACAGAAAAATAAAATATTGCATTAGGCTCTAAGATTTTGAAAATGTTATTTATTCCTTTTAAATGTCCATTTGGGTCAATATTATCACCATATCTTCCTAGTCCAAAATGTTCAATGGTGTGTAAACATGAAAGAGAATTTATCTTGTGTTCAAATTCGTCCAATGAATCCTTCATTAAATCCATTTGAATAAACTTGATTGACTTTTTATCGATTTGAAGTGGTCTTATGTCAATTATTGTAATATCCCTAAAACTTGCTAAATGAGCTACAAATCCATCAATTCGCGATCCAATGTCATAGTGTTCTTTTGGGTTATTTTTAAATATTTTTTGAGCAACATATAAATCTTGATGAAAATATTGACTTTTAGCAGTTCCAGCAGGCAAATATTTATCTACTATTATAGGATATAATCCTATTTTCTGATTTTTTGAATTTAATATAAACTGTAATAGCTGATATAAAAACTTAGGAAAAAAAATAATAGTAATTATTGACTTAAATAAGTCAATTCCAAAAATTGAAAAAAAGAATATTATTTTTTTTAAAATAGATTTAATCATTTTTTTTTGAATACTTTAAATTTTGAAATATCAGGCCAGTCTTCATATTTCCATTTTCTAGGAATACTTATTTTAGCATTTTCAATTTTATTTAATCCCAAATTTGCTGTTTCTGGTGTCATGTAGTAATGATAGCCTATGGTTTCGATATTTTGCTCTCTCCAAGGAATATTAGGCAGCCTTCCGTCATAGGTCATTTTTTTTAAATCATCATAAGAATTTAAATCAGGACATAAAATAGCACCTCCTCTACCAAGGGATAAATGTTTTTGATATTGAAAAGACAAACACATAAACTTTCCCATTTGATAGCTGTTTTCTTTCCATAAAACAGCTGCGTCTGCTATTTCATCATTTAAAAAATAATAATCTTCCCATTTGTTATCTGACCATTCTAATTCAATTCCAATTTTTTTTGCTAAAAAAGGAATTGAGATATACGTCCTTTTAGGGACAATAATTTTTTCTGATTTTAAATATCTTAAACAGATTTCTATACCATGTGTACATGAATCAACAGCAACAGCATAGGGCGAACCAAAAAATTCAGCTATTTTGTGTTCAAATTTTTCTACAGTATTAAAGTCCATTATCTTTTTTTTGCTTCAACATTTAGACTAATTAAAGTGCCATTTTCTTTATCCATATGAGGATAATATGCCTGGGAGTGATCATCAATTTGTGAATGTTCTGTGTTTCTCCAGTCGTATCTTTTAATATTATAAAATCCTGAACTTTCTAAAAGATTTTTAATCTTTTTGTAATTATAAGTTGTTCTGTGGTAAAGCTTAGTATCATTATTTATTGTCATCTTTCCATAAAGAGGACCAATTATCTTATCAAGATCCCTCCCGGTTTCATTGTATAGCCAAATTAATTGATCAAAATCTGGAACTGCTATTCTAACCAAACCATCTTTTTTCAAAACCCTATTCCATTCCCTTATTACTTCTTTAGCATCTTCATAATCTTTATATTCAAGGGCATGACTACAATAAATATATGAGACGGTTGAATCTTTAATAAAATTAAGATCCCCAATATCACTTTTATAATCAATATGATCTCCTTCACATAAGTCTATATGAACAAACTCAGGGATATACCTATGCCAACAACCTAAATGTAATTTCATTATTTTATAGTATCAAGCCAAAATTCTATCATATCATCCATTAGAGTTTCAAAAGTGAATTCAGGTTCCCAATTAAATGTACTTTTAAGTTTTGAACAATCGCCCCTCAAATAAGGTAATTCTTCTGGTCTTAGATATTTAGGATTTTGTGTAACATAATCCATGTAATTCAAATCCAATTTAGTAAAAACATAGTCTGCCATTTCTCTTACTGAATGAGTTACTCCAGTAGAAACCACAAAATCATCCGGTGTTTCATGATTAATAATCATATGCATTGCTCTTACATAGTCTTTAGAATGTCCCCAATCTCTGTAAGAATCCATATTACCTAGTTCTAGTTTATGTTTTAGACCACGTTTAATTTCTACTGCAGTTTTGACAACTTTATTTGTAACAAAATTGCTTCCTCTTCTAGGTGATTCATGATTAAATAAAATTCCATTAACTATATGAAGCTTATATGCGTTTCTATAATTATTGCAGATATTAAATCCAAAGACCTTTGCACATCCATAAGGACTTACGGGCTTAAATGGGGTTGTCTCTCTTTGATATCCATCATCGTCAACAGAAGAGCCAAACATTTCAGAAGAACTAGCTTGATAAAATCTTGAACTAGGGGAAGATTGTCTGAAAGCTTCCAAAATATTAAGAACTCCAAGTGCATTAGTTTGAACCGTAAACTGTGGAACGTCATAACTAATTCTAACATGACTTTGAGCTGCAAGATTATATATTTCATCTGGTTTTACATCCAATAATACTTTGTTAATTGAAGAAATATCTAATAAATCTCCATAATGCGTATATAAATTCTTTAAGGTTGGATCTAATCTGGAAGATTGATGTTCGGGTGTAGAATTTCTTCTCACAATTCCGTGAACTTCATAACCTAGGCTTAATAAATATTCTGCTAAATAACTTCCATCCTGTCCAGCTATTCCTGTAATTAATGCTTTTTTCAAATTATTATGATTTTTAATTAATAAAAGTTTTATCCATTTCTACTCCCAAATAAGGCCCTGTTTTATATTCTAAAACAAGAGTATTGTCTTGTAAAATTTCATAATTATGTCCACCCCTAAAAGTCATTGAAAATTCTCCTTCTTTTATGATTTGCTCAGAAATAATTGTGTCATCCAAATCATAAAATATACACTTAACTTTTCCTTTGTAAACAAACCATGACTCTTGAGCAATATCGGTGATTTTTTCATGAATTATATGTTTATGGGGTTTAAAGGTTTTACCATTTGGTAGATTTAAAATCGCTAATTGTAAATATTCATTTTCTGGTGCAATGTCAACTCTATTAACATTTAAATTATTTATTGACCCCGTTAAGTGAAGTAATTTTGTTGGTTCTATTTTAGAATATATTTTTTTCATTTACCTATTGAAATTAAATTGTTACTATTAATAATATTTCTACCATCAAAAACAAATTTATCCGAAAAATCAACTTGTTTAAAATTTATCCATTCAGTAAGTATTGCAAATGCATCAATTTTAGATTTTTTAAAAGGTAGATTATCTATAGAGATTCTTCTTTTAATTTGATGTTTTTTTAAATTAATTTTCCAATAATTTTGTATGTCATCAATAATTAGTTCTTTATTAACTAGTGGATCAAAGATTAATAAATTAGCTCCTGCATTAAAAAGATATTCTGAAACAAATATCGATGCTGATTCTCTTGAATCATTTGTGTTAGCCTTAAAAGCCCACCCTAAAATAGCAATAGTTTTACCGGTTAAATCTCCACCAAAATGATTAATAATTTTCTGAGCAAATCGGTCTTTTTGGTAATCATTTATTTTAACTACCTGATGCCAGTAATCTGCAACCTCATCAAGACCGTTATATTTACAAAGGTATACTAGATTTAGGATGTCTTTTTGAAAGCAACTCCCACCGAACCCAACAGAAGCTTTTAAAAAGTGTGGTCCAATTCGGTGGTCCATTCCAATAGCTTTTGAAAGCTCTTCAATATTAGCCCCTGTTTTTTCACAAAGGGCTGAGAGACTATTGATGGATGAGATTCGCTGGGCAAGCATTGCATTTGAGGCGAGTTTAGCTAGCTCTGAAGACCAAACATTGGTCGTTAAGATTTTCTCTTTTGGGATCCAATTTGCATAAACATCTACTAAGGCCTGTACTGCTTTTTGACCAGATTTTGTTTCTTCTCCGCCTATTAATACTCGATCAGGTGACTTCATGTCAGAAATCGCTGTACCTTCCGCTAGAAATTCAGGATTGGATAAAATTTCATAATGGATTGAGCTACTATTGGAATCTAAAATTTCCTTAATTTTTTCAGCAGTACGAATTGGAACGGTAGATTTTTCAACTACAATTTTATCTGATTTGGAATACTTAGCTATATCTTTTGCACAAGCTTCAATATAACGAAGATCCGCTGCCATACCAGCACCCTCTCCTTGTGTTTTAGTTGGGGTGTTAACGGCAATAAAAATTATTTGGGCCTTATCAATAGCTTTTGAAATGTCAGTTAAAAAAAATAGATTTTTGTCTCGGGTTTGTTCAACGACCTCAGCTAAACCAGGTTCATAAATGGGTAATTTTTCTAAAGGGCCATTCCATGCCTCTATCCGCTTTGGATTTGCATCAACAACGGTAACATTTATATGAGGACACTTAAGGGCAATAACCGCCATAGTTGGGCCTCCTACATACCCTGCTCCAATGCAACAAATGTTTTTTATCTGCATTTTATTTTTTTAATAACCAAGAAGAAGACTGAATTTTATCTCCAAGTCCTTCTAAAAGTAGTATTCCTTTTTCTTTGCAAACAGGAACCTCCGGTATGGAATCGTTATTCTGATCACCCCCATTAGCAAAATAAAGCTCATAATCAGGTGAAAATTTATCCGCTAAATTAGCCAGGGTAGCACACTGAGTTTTATCTTTATCAATGGAGATAATGGCTTTATCAACTATACCTATTGCACTTACTATTAATAAACGCTCATCCTGATCCATAAACTCCTTACTCCCTTTAAGTTCTCTTTGGAGGTCGCTATTTATAATCACCCAAAGCTGATCTCCAGCTTCTTTTGCTTTTTCAAATAGCTCTAAATGTCCTTTGTGAAGAGGGTTGAAATATCCCGAAACAATAATCGCTTTAGGTTTACTCATTTATGCTCTGTTATAATCATCTTCAATTCGTACAATATCATCCTCTCCAAAGTAAGTGCCTGTTTGTACCTCAATAAAAACAACCTTGTTTTTCCCCTTATTTTCAATTCGGTGTTTTACCCCTTGGGGGATAAGCACGGTCTCTCCTTTTGTATATTCTTTATCTATACCATCCAGAGTAATTACTCCAACGCCCTCTACTATGGTCCAAGCCTCAGAGCGTTTATGATGGTATTGATAGGAGAGTCTTCCACCTGGATCCACCTCTATTCGTTTAAGCTTATAATTAGGCTCATCATGCAAAACAAAAAATCGCCCCCAAGGGCGCTCTTCACTTTCAATAGAAATCATTTGTCTTTTGAATTAAAAAGTACAATATTTTCTCGGTCTGCTAAAAATTTTGAAGCCAAATAAAAACTCACCTTTCGACCAATTAAATCTTCAATTTTATCCTCTAGTTGGGAGATGTATTCCATGTTTAGCCCCTGGCCGATTAAAAACACTTCAATAAGCCCAGAATCATTTCCTCTAGCGTAGTCCCCAACTAGGATAATCTGATCCACATCTCCCATGCGCTCTAAAACCGTTTCAACAACATCCTCGAGTCCTAGGTGTTTAAAAACTACTTTTTGCATCACTTCAAAAAGCGGGTGTTTAATGTTGGCCTTATACTCTACTTTGTTATCCACTTTTACTTTTTCTAAATAGCCCGCACCCTGAAGATGATTCAGCTCTTTTCGAATAGCGTTGGTAGATTCCCCCATCTCGGTAGCAAGCCCGTTTAAATACCCCCGATTGGCTTGGGAGATAAAAAATTTAATTAGTAGTCGAAGGCGCGTTTTAGAAGTGATTAGCTCACCTAGCATAATTTAGAATTTTTGGTTTTTTAACGGCTCCGCCGCATCTGTCCCAATTGGTCAAAGGTATATTACTTATTAAAAATTTAAAAAAGTTAAGACTTAAGCTGCCTGTTTTTTAAGGGTAATTCGCATCCCTAAAGAGGCGAGCTCTAATTTAACTTTTGTATTATCTGTTTCAACTACCCTTCCCGAAACCCCTGAAAAAGGCCCCTCAGTAATCTTATGGATATCCCCCACACTAAGGGTAGTTACTATACTATCATTATACACCCCGTTTAAATAATTCTGCATTAGATTAATATGTGAAGCTGGGATAACCGCTGGTTTACCAAGGAAAAAGAGATAGCGTACAATTCCAGAGCAAGTAAAAACTTTGTTGCGCTCATTTTGTTCTAACTCAACCATAACATAAGAAGAAAGAAGGGGTTTAGTTACTTTTTTCTTTCTATCGGAATAATGTTTTATAAGGGTAACCGTTGGGCAGTAGTTTGTAATTCCCATAGCAGTCAGCTGCTGAGCTACTTTTAGCTCCTGTTGGGGTCTAGTATAAACAACAAACCACTTTTTTTGCATTATCCTGTATAATCAAAAAGCCCCCTTAAAAAATTGAAGGTTTACCAATTCATTAAGTGGGCTTAAACTTTTATCAAATGAAATTCCAAGCATTAACTAGTACCAAAAGTACTTGATAGCAAATAAAAAAACAAATTTTTTATCAAGTTTTTTTAGTATTTGCTTTTAATTAAGAAAATAAAGTAAGTCATTAAAACAAACAACTAACTAACAATTAGCTATTTAAAGGAGCTCTAAATTGAAATACAAAGTGAAAACAGAAAAACTTAAGAAAACTTTTTTATCTGCAATACTGATCAAAAGTACCTGCTGCTTGAGAAAATCCGAAATCCCTGGCTGTAGCAAGAAGCGGACAAGCTCCTGTAGAATCTCCCATTTTAATAAAAATAAGGGCTTTGATGTATTCGCACTTTCCGTTAAGGGGGTTCAATTCATTAATTACCACGTCGATTTGCTGCTCCGCCTTTACAAGATTCCCTATCATATAATTGGCTGTAGCTGCATTTTCAAAATATACATACTCTAAGGGGTTGGCCTCAAAAGCTTTTTCAAACTCCTGCGCCGCGTTTTTGTAATCTTGCTTGTTAAAATATTCTAAGCCTTTTGCTGAAAACTGGCTTGCTAAATTGACCTCTTCGACCCCAATTGCTATTTGACGGTAGAGCCCTTGAAACTCTAGATTAGACGGAAAGAGTTCCGTTGCTTTTTTGGCGCGCTCCATAAGAACTTTATCTTTAGGGGGGTAAAGGCCGCTGGCTAATCTGAGATAGTTTTTCCAATTGTACTCTTTGTTTTTATAAGTAAGTAGCTCAAAGGCCTCTTCTAAAGATTCACGGTCTCTTTTAAGATTTATTAGGTTAATGAGCCTTGTTGCATGCAAGTCATTATTTGGAAGGCCAAAAAAGGCTTTTTTGGCATAAATCATTGCGCTATCAATCTGGCCTTTTTCTTCGAAAATCTGACTTTTAAGAATTTCAGAATAGAATAAATACGGATTTGCTTTTACACCTTTGTCTAAAAGAGCTAGGGCTTTATCGTACTGTTTTGCATTGATATAATAACGCGCTTTTACCGAATTTATCGGGATAGTAGTTACTGTTATATTTGGAATATCAGGCACGATAGTATCTACCTGGTTTAAAGGGATATTAAACTGATTGGAATTAAAATCTTGAAGTAAAAACATTTGTCCCTTTAAAGACTCATAGACTTTGTTTGTAACCACTAAACTTGGAAGTAAACAAATAAAGGCTAGTGATAAAAAAA
>Ga0181607_10001252_pt1 | contig 22760 bp, 16 predicted proteins | sample 041ome_9_FD_132420 | JGI IMG/M metagenome (GOLD analysis project Ga0181607, IMG submission 132420) | Coastal salt marsh microbial communities from the Groves Creek Marsh, Skidaway Island, Georgia - 041413US metaG (megahit assembly) | ecosystem: Environmental > Aquatic > Marine > Intertidal zone...
GAGGCTATCACAAGCGCCTATGGTGTCACAATATGTTCCAGAAGTGAATCGCCAACCGCCCGCAATAAAAGCACTATCTCCAGTCGCAATGTTCATTGATGTGGTAGAGGTTTGGGGCGTATTAACAAACAGGGTAGTGGTATTGATTACTGCCGTTCCACCTACAAAAGTTGTATCAATATAAACTCCCGCAGTCGATTGATAAACGCCACCAAGCAGGGTAGAATCGCCTTGGCAAATGCTAAGTGAATCCATGCCATTTTGCACGGGATATACCCAAAGCAATGTTTCAACTATACTGTCGCACCCACCCGAACTTGCGAAAGTATCTGTATAGAGATTCCCTTGAGTTTGGAATGCTCCTCCCAAAAAGGTAGAATCCCCTTGATATATCCATGCTAAAAAGAAATCATAGGATCCAGCACCCTCTTCAACAATAACTGTAGATACTGAATCACATCCACCGCTTGTTGTAATGGTGTCTACATAAGTTCCTGTTTGTCCTACCATTACGCCATGCACTAAAATGGAATCTCCATTGCAAATTGAAGCGGTGTCGAATGTGGATGCAGTTGTTCCTGATGCGGTAATTACAATTTGGTCACTATCCGTACATCCATTTGCATCGGTGGCTGTGATGCTGTAGGTGCCCGCGGTCAATCCGGTTATGGTAGCCAAAGTGCTACCCGTGCTCCAAGCATAGGAGTAAGTTGCTGTTCCGCCAGAAGCAGTGGCTGTAGCCGAACCATCATTTGTTCCAGAGCAACTGACATTTGTAGCTGTTATTGAAACAGAAAAGGCGGAAGGTTCTGTAAGCACTGAAGACTCGGTATCTGTACATCCGTTGGCGTCTGTTACAGTTACGGTGTAAACTCCTGCAGCTAGTCCTGTTACATTAGCTGTGCTAGCGCCAGTGACCCAGGCGTATGTGTAGGAACCTGCACCTCCGCTTCCAGATGCCGTAAGTGAGCCATCAGAACCTCCATTGCAACTGATATTATTACCAGTGCTAATGGTTGCGACTACTGTTGTTGGTTGAGTGATAGTTCCAGATGCAGTCGCAGTGCAACCCCCATTTTCTGTGACGGTGACAGTGTATGTTCCAGCAGTTAAATTGCTAATGGTAGCGATTGTATCTGTGTTACTCCATACATAGGTTATTGGATTAGCTCCACCGGTGGACGTAGCCGTCAAACTTCCGTCTGCCGCTCCATTACAACTTGCATTACTGTTCACGACTACAGTAGCACTTAGATTGCTGCCACCTGTCACGCTTTGTGATGTCGAATCAGTACAGCCATTGACATCAGTTACCGTTACCGAATAGGTTCCAGCATTAAGACCACTGACTGATGCAGTAGTATCACCCGTATTCCAGACAAAGCTCAATGTTCCAACGCCACCTGTCGCGCTCGCAGTGAGTCCGCCCGAAGCCGATCCACCGCAGCTTGCATTGCTGTCGACCGTCACACTTACTGCAATTGCTGTGGGTTGCGTCACAGTAGCAGACTCAATCTCGGTACATCCATTAGCATCTGTTACAGTCAAGGTGTAGGTGCCGGCCGATAATCCTGATATTGAATTGGTTGTAGCACTATTTGACCATGAATAAGTATATGCTGTTGTTCCACCTGAAGTGGAGGAACTGATCATCCCATTTGATGAGCCATTGCATGAAGCGTTGCTATCCACGGACAAAGTGAGCGATAGAGCCGATCCTGGACCAGTGATTGTTGCAGATTCTGTGTCAGTGCAGCCATTAGCATCTGTTACTGTTACCGTGTATGTTCCTGCTGTGAGCCCAGTTATGGTCGCTGCAGAAGCAGAGTTACTCCATAGGTAAGTAAAAGAACCATTACCTCCAGAACCTGAGGCTGTCATTTGTCCGTCATTTCCATTAAAACAACTTACATTTTGGTTAACCACAATGCTCGCCAAAACTGGACTAGAAGGTTCGCCAATTGTGTAAGAAGCAGTCACCGTATTTGAGTTAGCATCGACAACTGTGACGGTATATGTTCCAGCCACTAAACCAGTCACAGTGTTGGTGGCAGAACTAGAGTTATTGGTGGACGATCCATTTGACCAGCTGTAATCATAATTAGCCGTTCCGGAGCTTACCGTTACTGTGATAGTGCCATCATTGCCTCCGTTGCAGCTTACATCCGTACCAGAAATTGATGCGGTCATTGTTCCTTTAACAAGCAAGGCATAATCCTCCACTTGTCCATATTGTGGCGCATAGCAAGAGCCTGCAGTGTTCATTGCCGCTGTATTCCCTTGCCAGTCAGAAATAACCCTCATTCTAAGAGGCTCGTTTAATGTCGGGTTGGATGGAATGGTGATACTGCCAGTATGCAATGTGTCGGTGTCATTGGAGAAGACGCTTTCACCCGAGTCTAAGAAATCACCATCGTCATTATAGTCAATGAAAACCCGAACATCCTGTGCATTATTGCTACTTGTTCTTATGCTTATTGAATAACTAGTCGATGGAAATACTTCTGCCATTTGATGACAGGAACGATCAACGTATCCTCCATCAGGGACGGCCCAGCTAGACGTAACATCAATGTTTTCGAATGTTACATTTTGTATGCCCATTCCAAAACCATTTGTCAAATTGGTTGTGTTTGGTGAGCAAGCCGCATTGGCGACTACACTAGCACTTGGTGCTTCTGTACCCAAGGAGCTCAAAAGACTGTGTCTAGGTCCAAATAATGTAGCGCGCATTCTGTCTGATTGGTCTTCGGTAAACATCACAGCGCATGTTTGGCTAGAATAGTTCATGAAGTTATTTTGCACGCTGTCCCAGGCTTGGCTGGTGCAGCCGTTGGTGCCAGTAGGGCAGTTGCTTGCTGCTCTGATGTGCGGTTCCGTATCTGAGCAACAATCTCCCGATCCGCTGCCACAACCATTGGTGATGGATGGACAATTGTTTCCACTGTTGTCACCTTCGAAGGTGTGATACAAATTCAAATAATGACCCACTTCATGCGTGAATGTTCTGTTTAGATTATTCCAAGAATTAACAGTGCCATTTACCCCAAATGAGGAATGCATGACGACTATTCCATCGTACAAGGCTGAAACTCCCGGGAAATAGGCATATCCCTGAATACCAAATCCGCCATTGTTGTTTTCAATTTCAGTCACGACCCAAACATTCATGTAATCGGTCGCTGGCCACCTGCTCAGTGCTTTTACATCTAACTCATCGGCACCAGAACCTTGACCCGCAGTGATTCCCTCAGTTGAATAGTCAGTTACGCTTGAGCCATTTACTCGAACAATTCCATTGGTTGAATTACAGTCAGGGTCTCGTTTGGCTAAAACAAATTGAATTTCAGTATCCACACCATTGCTTCCACCATGCGTGCCAGGTGTTCTTCGATAACGATCGTTTAAGGCTTCTATGGCATATATAATTTGTGAGTCGCTAATGTTTGCGCCAACCCCCACATTCTGTCCAGTATGTATTACGTGAACCACAACAGGAATCTCCAGCGTATCACCCATGATCTGTGATTGCGATCCATTGCTCGAATTCATTTGCATGGTTTGCACCAGCGACTGCACTTGATTCTCAAATTGAATATGACGCAAATTGTATGTTGGGTCCGTCTCAAGTAATGTTTGATGTCTTAAATGTGAAGCACATTGCTCCATCGTGCCTTGTTGGCCTTTTATGGTGAATGGTTGCAGAAAGAATGCACTCAAAAGGAAGAGTAGAGAGTAAAAGTTACGCATAGGTGAATAGGTAAAAGACGAAAATATGTTTTTGACTTCGTGTAATACGCTACAATATCGAGATGGTTTGGTTTGTTCAGTCATGCAAGGCCATTTTCTTTTCAACTTAGTCTGTTCATTAATTGTGGATATTGCGTATCACTTATTTTGCACTCAAACTTGCTCCGGTGAAAAACACACTATCCCTTCTTATTTTCTTGTTGATTTCTATTGGCATGATGGCGCAGTTAAGTAATAAGTCTTACGATGTGTCATTTGGCGAACCAAGCCAAATAATGGGCAAAGAAAAAATCAAAACAACGGCCATTATTGCTGAAACTAAGGACCGACTGTACATGGTTTTGTCTGATGAGACTAGCGACTTTAGAAATAATTACGGAAAGCTTAAAATTCAGAGTATTGATAAGCAAAGCTTAAACCCGATTAAGACTGTTGATGTTTGGCAAGAATTGAGCAATGGGAAACCGCAAAAATTGAACGACATCCTTGTTACATCAAAAGGCTTATTGGTGGTGTCGGAAGGATATAGTGATGGCATGAGCCATGTTTATGTTGGGCAATTAGATTTTGATCTATATGTGATGGGGTTTTCTCAAAAAGTGAATGATTTTGATAGAAATATGGCCAAGTGTAGGGTCATTAAAGGACCAAACTACAATGAGTTCGTAGTGATAACGCAGAACTCCATTAAGGGCGGAGAAAACATGTTTGTGGATTACAAACTCTATGACGAAAACGTACAATTGATCAAAGAAGGCGCGTTGGATATGGGGATTTCAGGAGAAGTGAAAACAGGCTTATTCGCTCGAAACACGAAATACAATATCATACACCGATTCAATTACACCAGCCATGGTGAAATGGTTTACATGAGTTGGATTTATGATGAATCAAGGGAGGAAGGAGAATACAAATTGATTTTTGCTAACCCGAAAGAAGGCACTGTAGAAAAGGTACCAGTGATGAATAACAATGAAGGATATGTAGGCGAATACTCTATTTTGGTGGTTGATGATGAAATTATTATCACAGGCTTGTATGGAACTGATGCTAGTGATTGGAGGAGTTGGAGATCGTCAAAAGCTGCTCCTGGAATATCAACGTTTAATGGAAGCTTCATTCAAAGATTTGATGCTCGTAAACGAGAGGTGATCCGCACCGTCCTGTCACCTTTTTCGCAGGATATCCTCAATCAATTGCCTCGCTCGAATCCAGCGTTAAAGGTGGGTGTCTTATTTGGAAAGAAATCCAGAGAAAGTGAGCAGAATGATGTCTCTGGTAGGTATGATATTCAAAAAGTGGTGTATTCCCCAGAAGACAAAAAAGCTACGTTCTATTTAGAGTATGTATATAATTCTATGTATACGACAACAACAACTTCGGGACCTAATGGAGCCATGTCCACATCTACTACTTATACAAGCAAAAGAGGCAACATTTTTTACTATCAAATTAATCTGGAAAATGGCAGCATCAACTGGTATAACACGGTGCGTAAGCATTCTTACTACAGCTCTGGTAGCTCATACGTCTGGGATATTCAGTCGCTTTTTGTTATTCCGCGGTCAGAGGGCGATATGATGTTATATAATTCGGATAGAATTTTTAATGAAAACGATTCGGAGGATTTGACCGGAGAAAAGATCAAGACAAAAAAGTTGGAGCAGAATTATTTCTTGTCATCTATCAATGGAAGTGATGGCAGTTTCTATACTGAACTGCCGAGATTGACAAATGATGATCTCAAGCCATACGAGAAAATTCAAATGGATAGAAGTTATGTAAGCGACATGGATCGATCCTGTTATACGATCAATAGTCAATACAAATACCGACCAGAATTAGTCACCCTTTGGTGTGCAACCATGCCGTTTTGCTTTGCTGGATATTTCTTGTACGCTTTTGGTAGAAAACATGCTTTTAACGAAACATACACGATCGGCAGAATGACCTTTTAACCATTAAGCCTGAAATTAGACCATTCGCTGTTGTTGATGTTGGAATTAATTAGGAGCTTGAACTACATTGAACTTTTAAACTAAGAACATGTACACGATAAAGAATACACACGAAATCGATTATAGAATAATCGGAGAAGAATTACAATGCGTTGAAATTGAACTGGATCCACTGGAGACAGTAATTGCCGAAGCGGGCAGTTTGATGATGATGGATAATGATGTTCAAATGGAGACTGTCTTTGGTGATGGGTCAAAAGGGGAACAGAGTTTTATGGGCAAGGTGTTTTCAGCGGGAAAACGTGTGCTGACGGGCGAAAGTCTCTTTATGACTGCTTATACCAACGCGGGTAAAGCGAAACATCACGTTTATTTCGCAGCGCCATATCCTGGTAAAGTTATTCCACTGGATGTAGCAGCTCTTGGTGGAAAGATCATTTGCCAAAAGGATGCTTTTTTGTGTGCGGCACAAGGCACATCGATCGGTATTGAGTTTCAGAAACGCATTGGAGCTGGACTGTTCGGAGGCGAAGGTTTCATAATGCAGAAAATTGAAGGAGATGGAATGGCATTCGTTCATGCTGGTGGAACGATCATCGAACGTGAATTACAACCAGGCCAAGTGCTAAAAGTGGATACAGGTTGCATTGTGGCATTTACCAAGGATATTGACTATGATATTGAATTTGTTGGTGGAATAAAAAATACCTTGTTCGGTGGCGAGGGCTTGTTCTTTGGTACATTGCGCGGACCTGGCAAAGTCTGGATTCAATCTTTGCCCTTTTCAAGATTAGCAGATAAGATTATAAGCTCTGCGCCAAAAATGGGCGGCAAACGTAAAGGTGAAGGCAGCATTTTAGGTGGATTGGGAGATTTGATTGACGGAGATAATTAAAATGGAAAACATGAAAGGTATTGTACTTGGAATTTCTATCATAGCGTGCGTAACTTCAGTGAATGCGCAGGAGTTAGAAGCATATCGACTTTATGATGGAGAAGGTAAAGAAGTAGATTTTGGAAAAATGAGCTTGACTCTTTCCAAGTCAGATGTCATATTGTTTGGAGAACTACACAACGACCCTATTGGGCATTGGTTGCAATTGGAATTGGCAAAATCGCTGATTGAATCCAATAAATTGGTGCTTGGTGCCGAGTGGTTCGAATCGGATGATCAAGTCATAATAAATGAATTCTTAAATGGCTCTGCCACACAAGATCATTTAAAAAAGGAGGCAAAGGTCTGGCCAAATTATGACACCGATTATCGGCCGATAATTGAATTTGCAAAGGATAATTCCATTGAATTTATCGCAACGAATATCCCTCGCAGGTATGCATCACTTGTATCAAAGAAAGGACAAGGTGCTTTGGATAGTTTGTCAAAGGAGTCGAAATTACTTTTACCAAAAATGCCATATACGGTCACCGAGGATGACGAGGGCTACGAAAGTATGAAGGCTATGATGGGCCACGGACATGGTGCTGGAATGAACATCGACAATATGATTGCGGCTCAAGCATTGAAGGATTATACTATGGCGGAGAATATCCTTTTGAATCGTGGTAAGGATGAATTATTCATTCATTACAACGGATCATTTCACTCTCAAAACTTCGATGGAATAAGCAGGTACCTAAAAGCGAAAGAACCAAAACTCAAGGTAGCTGTTATAGCCGCAGTGAGTGATGACTCTCTGGATTGGAATGATGAATGGAAAGGCATGGGAACTTACATTCTCGTGGTTCCAGAAGGAATGACCAAAACTCACTAAAAACGAATGATGGAACTAATATCACAGCGGCTTTGCATGGAAAAGGACCTTGGGGTTCATGGTAATCTTTTTGGAGGGATTATGCTGTCATGGCTAGATGAAGCAGCTGCCACCATGGCCTATGAAGTGTGCAGATCTCCAAGCATGGTGACACTTAAAATAGAGGAGGTGCTTTTCGGAAAGCCTGTGAAAATTGGATTTCACCTGAAGATATATGGTGAAGTATTCAGGATGGGCACAACATCTATCACATTGAATATAGAAGCTCGAAAACATAATGTCTATAATGGCGAAGAAACGGTGGTGTGTTCAACCAACTTCACATTTGTAAAGATTGACGAACAAGGCGATCCGATACCAATTTCGGAGTCGATTCGTGCAAAGTACGCCCATTTGAATCCTTGATTTCTGAGCGACATATCACAATTGAAAAGTCTGCGCGCTTTTGTGTTTTAGAACCCAAAAGCGAACCCAAAGCGATTCTATTTGCCATTCATGGGTATAGGCAATTGGCACCCTTTTTTATCCAATCATTTCAAGTACTAGCTGACAGTGGTATCAAGGTCATTGCGCCAGAAGGATTGCATCGTTTTTACATAGAAGGCTATTCGGGTAGAGTAGGTGCCAGTTGGATGACAAAGGAGGAAAGGGACACAGATATTGAAGACTATGTAGGTTACCTAAATACGCTGTATCAATCACTAAAGGATGAAATAGGTGGTCTTCCAGTGCATCTCTTAGGATTCAGTCAAGGAGGGCCCACGGCCTGCCGTTGGTTAGCGGCAAGCAACATTGATTTCAAATCACTATGGCTTTATGCCACTGTTTTTCCAAATGATTTTGACTTTGTCATAAACCAAGATCGCCTTGAGCAAATGAACTTGGCTATGGCATTCGGTGATTCAGATCAATTTGCAAACGAAAAAACCATTTCAGAAAAAATGATGTGGTTGAAATCAAAAGGGTTGGAGCCTCGCATGGAACGATTTGTCGGTGGGCACGTTATTCTTCCTGAGGTGTTATTGCGGCTTTGGGAAGATGTTAATTCCCATTAACCTTTATTAAGACTTCCTGAAAAACAATTGGGAGACATAGGCGTCTTATTCGCAGTTCTTTTCTACACAACTAAAGGTTAGGTTTAGTTAGTTAATAGGGTTTAAAAAGGCGGATGATCTCAAAAGTCCGCCTTTTTTTGTGCCTATTTTATTCTGAGCTTGAGCAATGATTGATCGCTTAAAAACGCTTCGAGCTCATCATTTCTTTGCACAGGACCAACACCAGCGGGAGTTCCGGTAAAGATCATGTCACCAATTTTAAGGGTAAAGTATTTAGAAACTTCTTCGATTAATCGGTTTACACCGAAGAGCATGTCCCTGGTGTTTCCCAATTGAACAGTTTGTCCGTTTTTCTTCAACTCTAGATTAAGGTTTTGAATATCCCGATCACCAAGATCTACCCACTCACCAATCGGAGCACTTCCATCAAAGGCTTTTGCCTTTTCCCAAGGCAATCCATTCTCTTTACAAGCCTTCTGAACGTCTCTAGCGGTAAAATCAATACCAACAGTCACTTGGGTGTAATACCTGCTTGCAAATCGCTCTTCTATAGACTTTCCAATTCGATTAATTCTAACCACTAACTCTAATTCGTGATGAAGGTCATTGGTGAAATCTGGAATAAAAAACGGATTCTTTTTTGGAAGTAGGGCAGTGTCGGGTTTTAGAAAAATGACAGGTTCTGCTGGGATGTCATTGTTTAACTCCTTAGCATGATCGGCATAATTGCGTCCAATGCAGATGATTTTCATTTCGCGGCAGCTTTTGATTTCGTTCTATTCATGATATCCTCGAATACTTTTTTAGTAGAACGTGGAAAATCACCGTTCATTAACCAACCATAATAGCCAGGCTCCTTAGCGAATACATCTTCTACTGGTTTCCCCTTGTGTTTGCCAAAGTTGATGCACTCCTTACCATTTTCGTCAAAGACTATTCTTCCCATTATATCTGCCGTTTTCTGATACTGAGAAAACTCGCTTAAGAATGGAACATTCGGATGAAGATCGGTGTATTTATCCAGCTGAGCTAATAACACATTATAGGTGGCTTCGATATCGGCCGCAGCACTGTGAGCATTTTCAATTTCCTTTCCACAATAGAATTGATAAGCAGCCTTTAATGTTCGTTGTTCCATTTTATGAAACACATTTTGCACATCCACTAATTTTCGTTCTTGAAAATCAAATTCAATTCCTACTCTAAAGAATTCTTCAACGAGCATTGGAACGTCAAATTTATTGCTGTTGTAACCTGCTAGATCACAATTGAAAAGAAACTTAAATAGGGAAGGGGCTAAATCAGAGAATGTTGGCTCAGTCGCTACATCTTCATTGCTAATTCCATGTATCGAGGTTGATTCTTCGCTGATCGGCATTTCTGGATTAACGCGATGAGTCCTGAGGGTTTTACTTCCATCAGGACTCACTTTTATTATTGCTATCTCAACGATTCTGTCACTTCCCACACTGAGTCCAGTGGTTTCAAGATCTATGAATGCTAGGGGTCTTTCTAACTGTAATTGCATATTGCGCTCAAAGGTAAAAGCGCAAGCTTAGCTTAGAATTTTAAAACAACATTTTCTGCTGTACCCGACTCATCAATTTTAAACTCACATCGTCTGTTTAATTGACGACCCTCTGGGTTGTCCGAGCCATCTTCTTTTTTGTTCGGAGCGATCGGAACAGCTTCACCAAAGTATTGGTAACTCAATCGGTTCTCGTTGACATTCTTTTTATCAGTTAGGTAGTTGTAAGCAGCCTTGGCTCTTCTTTCAGAAAGTGCCATATTATACTCAACGGTGCCAATCCAATCAGCATGACCATCGATTTGAACTTCAACCTGACTCTTGTCATTCATGTATGTGCTTACTTTATTCAATTCAGCAATGCTCTCTTTTCTTAAATCAGATTTATCAAAGTCGAATAGAATGTTTCTGAATACGATTGTTTCTTCTTCCTTCACATCTAGTTGACTATCCACTTCTTCAAGTTCCGAGACTTCGGCTACGTCTTTGTTCATATCTGTCTGACCAGACTTTTCTTGAGCCGCTAGTTGACCTTTTTCTTCCTCGTAATCAAGCTTAGGATCTCTAGCTTTCAATCTCTTTAATTCTTCAGGCGTCATTCGCTTTAGCGCTTCTTGAGTGTATCCTGTCTGAGCGGAAAGTGCTTCCCAATCTTCTTCTTGTGAAGCATCTGCAATAGCTACTGCACCTGGTCCAACTAATTCAGGCATTTTAGATTCAGCTTTAACTTCCTCTGGCATGGTACTTAAATTGGCCTCAAAAGGTTGATCGACAAGTTTGTTTTGGATGATTTCAATTTGATCTTTTGGATATTTCTCTTCGGGCTTGATTTCACTCGCAATCATGTAAATTGCTCTTGCTTCTGGCAGGTTTTCTGCGAAAAACATTTTATCGGCCTCCTGAATCTTAGCATCATAATTCACCTCGAAAACGTCCATTGTTTGAATTCTTGATACTGGATCATCTCCAATCACTTTCGATGCCAATCGAATTCCATTTGGGTCAATTATATCTAAAAGCTGCACATAATTGGTTAACTCAATTGGATTGAAGTTTTTAGCTACTAATGATCTTAACGAGTCTTTTTGACTCAAGTCTAATGTGGCAATATCAACTCCTTCATAGTTCTGCTCAATCTTTTGATCCACATTAAAGAAAGCATTGTTAATCATTGCTCGCTGTGCATATACATTTCCATTGGAATCTTCTAGATTATCGATTTTGATTTCTTGGAATAGTGTAAAGTAGTCACATTGCTGTGGCACCGAAAACTCTCCTGCGTGCGGGAGGTATCCGTTCGCGTCTATTTTAAAACCATAAGTCTTCTCCGTTTTCAAACGCATTTCGTAGCGTCCTGTAAGTGAATCTGTTTTATAGGTATTAATGATCTCCTTGGTTGCAGGGTCATAGATCGTGATTACAGTTGCCACTGGACCGCCCATGTCCTCGCTGTATACTATACCATTGATCATTGTCGCAGAAACAGACTTGCAGTCAAGTATTATTCGATAGATATCCGTTTCACCATAGCCACCATCTCTATCAGATGAGTAATATCCTATTGCTCCGTCATCAGAGGTTACGAAGTATCTGTCATGGCCTGGAGTGTTAATGGGTGGTCCGAGGTTTTCTGCAGGACCCCAATTGCCATTTTCATCTAATTCCGACTTGAAAATATCATAGTCTCCAATCGAGTTATGTCCATTAGAAGCGAAATATAATGTATTGCCATCAGGAGTTAAGAAAGGAGCATCTTCGTCAAACTTAGTATTGATGTTTTTCCCCAAGTTTATCAAGGACTTCCATTGACCGTTTTCATCCTTAGTAGTAATGTATATATCTCGACCACCTGTGCCGGAAGATAAATCGCTCACTACAAACATTGTTTGTTCATCCTGAGTAATGAATAAAGACGGTTCAAATCCTTTTTCGCTGTTGATACGGCCTAGGGCCTTGGAAGGTACTGTCCAAAGACCATTATCCAATTTACTTACCCATACATCTTGGTCTCGATAAATGAATAACTGCGACTCGTCACCTGCGTAGGTAATTGTCGCATCGTGAAAATCGGTATTCACCTTACTATTCATAATTCGGTTTGTTGAGTCATAGTTTGAAGCTGGTGTGTATTGTCCATCGATATTCAAAGAGTAGTAAATGTCTTCATAATGCTTTCCGTCTAAGTCAAGGCTACCACCCGTTGACCCATCCCTACGCGAGGTGAACAGTATTATGCTTTCATCGTTGGTAACCACTGGAGAATAATCTTGATAAATGGAGTTAATGCTTGAACCCATGTTTTCAATTCGAATGTGGTCTTTGTTGTTTTCAAATTGAACTTTTCCATTTTTACACATTTCGATGTAGCGAGGAACGTCTTCTTCCAGTTCATCAGCTGGAATACCTTCACGCTCGTTGAATCGTAAATATTGCTCGAAGTAGTCAATTGCTAAATCGTAGTTACCACCATATTGTTCTGATTTACCAGCAAACAAGAACATTTCTGGCAAGGTATCTTGTGCAGTGTTTAGTATAGCTCGCTCCAAATACTTCGCTGCTTTGCCCCTGTGAACTCCTTGCTCGTATATAGCCAGTCCCATCTCGTAATTGTAATCGGGATTGTTTGCATCGAGTTTCAGCAGGTCCGTGTAGATTTCTTGAGCTTCTGCAAAATTTTCAGCTCTCAGAGCTTTTACCGCTTTTACTCGAAGTTTCTTTTCTTCTTTGGACTGTCCAAATGCCGTGATTGCTGTAAGAAGTGATAATACTACAAGGAGGAAAAAGTATTTTCCTGGTTTGGTTGAGTCTGTTATCCTTTCTGAATACCGCATAAAATGAGGGCTTTGATGAATTCAGACAAATCTACCCCCGATTATAGCCCTTAAGATTTGGCTATTTTCTTGTTTTGAACAGGATTTTGTTAATTCAGAATCAGCTTAAAATATTGGTAATCAGAGAATCTAGCCTTATCATACTCTTCCTTTTCTTCAGGTTTTGGTCCTGATAATAAGAATTGTTCATCAATTGTCGATATCTTGTTGAAATCTAAGCCTTGCTTTTTCAGTGCCTTTACCAATGCAGCCTTTCCGTATTTGAGTCGCAGTTGTGCCAGTTCAATATTACCTCCAGATCTGTTGGTGGGCAGGTGTGAAGCGCTGCCCATTAATGTGATTTTGGTGTTTGGGTTGTCTTCTATTGCAAGCTTAATGGATGTTGCCATTTTATCTATTTGATCTGCAGGAATTTCACTGGCCACATTGTTTTCAAAATAGATGATCAATTCTCCTTGTTGATCGTTAATTGCTTTCGATTTAGATTTCAAAGGTTTTTCTGCAAATGGTGGGGTTGTTTTTTTAACAATAGCTTCCGTTTTCTTGACTATTTGATTATCCGGAACTGGTTTTTTTTCAATGCTTGGCTCAAACCCTTTGTTGTAGAAAGTGTTCTTAATGTTGATCATTTCTGGAACATTCGAATTCGATTCTCCATTGATAGCTGATAAAAGGATCTCGCCATCTATTTCTTTAGACAGGGACGGGCGCAAGATGTACAGTTTATCCGCTTCCAGCTTGAAGTATTCAAAGTATCCATCCTTACTTACGTGAGAACTGTCGATGACTTTACCTTTGACTTTACCTTTTTGATCAAGAAGGTATACCATGCTTCCAAGCGGTATCAATTGACTTTCATCTTTAAAGGAAAGTCTCCATTTAAGAATGTTGCCAAGTATGTTATCGTCAATGGCGTATGCTGGGGTTTTACTATTCGATGGTGCAAGGAAAATTTCTCGACTCATTTCTTGATAAACCTTGCCTTCTGCGATGTCAATTCGCTCCTTGTATATTGATTTGTTTCCGAGGCTTAGATTTACGTCATAGGAGTTTCCAGCTGGAATGATGAATACAAAGCTCCCATTGCGTTCCACAGGTCTTGCCTGACCTATCATTTCGTTTGTTTTAATATCGGTAATGGTGATCTTAAGGTCTGCATGTAGTGATTCAGATGGAGCCGGGAATACCCATCCCTTAAGTAAGGCAAATACGCTTAAATCTACATCTGGACGCGTTTCTTCTTCGGTTTCGTATTCAACGACATAGATGTCAGTACTTCCGATAGTATTTGCGCCTTTACTCGAGTAATATGCTCGGTTGCCATCAGGTGTGCTGATATAACTATGGTCATCATCTGTTGTATTTATTGGATAACCCAGATTGGTAGGTTCACGCCAACCATCATTCTCAAGCTGAGAATAAAAAATGTCATAACCGCCCATGGAGCGATGCCCATTGGACGAAAAGTACATTGTCTTCCCATCAGGGTGTAGAAATGGTGCGTCCTCGTCTCCAGCTGTGTTTATGGGCTCTCCCATGTTTATTGCCTTTCCCCATTCACCATTTGGTAGCTTTTGAGAATACCAAATATCCTTTCCTCCGAATCCACCATCACGATCGCTAACAAAATAAAGGCGCTGTTCATCTGCCGTAATTGTGGCAAAGAATTCATTCGCATCAAAGTTTCCATTGATACCTGGACCGCTCAGGAAAAACCCAACCCGTGCCTAGGATAAATTCACTTTCATAGATATTTCCATTACCCGAAAATGTCTTGTAGATATAAATCCTTCTTCCATCTGGGCTCATACTCACCACGGATGAATGTTGATCAGCTACGTTGATATTCAGGAGTTCAGGTTCCATCCAACTTCCACTTATGCTCCTGAAAATGATGTGCATATCTTCATAATACATGCCGGTTTGAGCTTCCACCTTGTTTTCATTGGAACCATCCATTCGATATCTTCTGGATGTAAAGTACAAGGTGTTTTCATCATAGGCTACAATGGGTGAGTATTCAGCATATGGAGAATTAATTGGGGCACCAATGTTTTGAATTTTGGCTTCCACTGGATTGGACATTAGCTCGCGAGCAACGGCACACATTTCAATTCCTCTTTCTGCTTTTGGACGTAAGAATTGCTTTTTACTCGCATCGTTTAGGAATTTTTTATAGAAAAATTCTGAGGAATCTATTTTTCCGGCAATGTGATATGCCTCCGCCAAATAGAAGTAAGTCTCCGTGGGTGCGGATTTGTAGTCAGACGAAAACGGATCATATGTTTTCTTTACGTCCTTTGCTGCTTTTAACAGGAATGGAAGAGCGCGATCTCTGTCTATACCAGGTTTAAATAACTACTCCCTAGTTTGTAGTTTATATTTGCATTGTTACGTTCCTTGAGCAATACCTCCCAAATAGGAATGGCAATCCCATAATATCCATCTTCGGTTAAAAGGTTTGCTTCAGTGAATTGTTCGCGGAAGGATTGTCCTTGTGCTGGAATCAACGCGCACACAAACAAAGCCATCAAGAATAGATTTTTCATGATCGTATGTTATCCGACCAAATTAACCCAATCTAATGGTTAGCGAATAGACTTAAACTGAACTTATTAAGATTTAAATACTAATTAAATCTCGCGGTTAATGTCCCATTTCTCTAAATAGTCAGCGACTCTTCTTACAAACATTCCGCCTAAGGCTCCGTCAACTACTCTATGGTCATAAGAATGGGATAGGAACATCATATGTCTTATTCCTATGCTGTCTCCTTCTGGAGTTTCTATTACAGCTGGTTTCTTAGTAATTGCTCCAACCGCCATGATGGCAACCTGTGGTTGATTAATAATGGGAGTACCCATCACGTTTCCAAAAGACCCAACGTTTGTCAAAGTGTAGGTTCCACCTTGAATTTCGTCTGGTTGTAATTTATTTGCTCGAGCTCTGTTGGCTAAGTCATTCACCGCTTTGGTTAAACCAGTCAAGTTTAAATGATCTGCATTCTTAATTACAGGCACAATCAAGTTTCCACTGGGCAGTGCGGCTGCCATACCAATGTTAATTGACTTTTTTCGGATGATTCGATCACCATCCACAGTGATGTTAATCATCGGGAAATCTTTGATCGCTTTGGCGATGGCTTCAATGAATATTGGAGTGAAGGTTAATTTTTCGCCTTCTTTTTGTTCAAACGACTTTTTGACTTTATTTCTCCAATTAACAACATTGGTCACATCTGCCTCAACGAAGCTCGTTACGTGCGGTGAAGTGTGTTTCGACTTAACCATGTGCTCTGAAATGAGCTTACGCATTCTGTCCATTTCGATGATTTCAACATCTCCACTAACCGATGCCGCAGGAGCCGATGATTTCGCTGGAGTAGTTGTTGGTGCTTGAACAGGTGCACGAGATGAGGTCGGCACACCTGCTTCGATAACAGTTCCATTACCTCGATTTTCTAAGTATTCTAAAACGTCTTTCTTTGTTACTCTTCCGTTTTTACCAGAACCATCAATTTTTTCCAATTCCTGCACAGATATACCTTCTTCTTTGGCAATGCTTTTTACCAATGGGCTGTAAAATTGGTCTGTATCCGAGAAATTCGTGTCGTTAGCATCCGCAATAGCGTTGGTTACAATTTGTTGCGCTGCTTGCGCTGGTTCAGGGCTTGGGGTTTCTTTCGATTCAACTTGAGCAGGAGCCGCATTTGGAGCAGCTGCTTCACCTTCCGCACCTATAATGGCTATGGCTTGACCTACCTGCGCCACATCACCTTCTTGTACTAGTAGCTCTAGAATCGTTCCTGATATGGGCGCTGGCACTTCACTATCTACTTTGTCCGTTGCAATTTCAACGATAGCCTCTTCTGCATCAACTGTATCTCCAACACTTTTCAACCAAGTTGTAATGGTTGCCTCTGCAACACTTTCGCCCATTTTTGGCAGAATGACTTCTGTTTGCGCCATAGCTTTGATCTGTTTTTTTTGCGGAGGCAAAGGTACGTTAAAGATGTAATCTTGCATTATTTCTCTAAACCGAACTTTTTTAAGTCTGAAATGTTTCCTTGCACTATGAGATTGTTTATCACCACCACAGCACTCTTCATTTCAACTTTTATCTCAGCCCAAGAAAACGGAGCGATTAAAGGCCGAGTATTCGACCCAATTAATAATGAAGGTGTTCCCTTTGCAAATGTTGTGATTCAAGGAACCTCCACCGGTGCCGTCACCGATTTCGATGGAAACTATGAAATACTAAACTTAAATCCAGGATTATACAATCTTGAAGCCTCTTCTGTTGGCTATGAGACCAAGGTGGAGTATGAAATTCAGACGTTTAATAATAAGCCCACCTTCATAAATATTGAATTAAGTCCTGCCGCAGAATTGCTAGAAGCGGTGGAAGTAGTCGCCTCGCCCTTCAGCAAGAAAGATGAAGCACCAGTTTCTATGAGAACGATTGGCGTTTCTGAGATTGAAAGAAACCCAGGAGGAAATCGAGATATTTCGAGAGTGATACAATCGCTACCTGGGGTCGCATCACCGCCATCATTTCGAAACGATATTATTATTCGTGGAGGGGCTCCAAACGAGAATAGATTTTACCTCGATGGAGTAGAAGTGCCAAACATTAACCATTTTGCTACGCAGGGTTCTTCGGGAGGCCCAGTTGGTTTGATAAATGTCAATTTTATTAAAGAAGTTGAGTTTTATTCTGCCTCTTTTCCAGCCAATAGAGGAAATGCTCTGAGCTCAGTATTTGATTTCTCCCTGAAGGAGGGTAATCCAGAAAAAATCAAGGCAAATATTACGGTAGGAAGCAGCGATTATGGATTGACCTTAGACGGTCCAATTGGAGAAAATACAAGCTATATTTTTTCGGTAAGACGGTCTTATTTGCAATTTCTCTTTGCTGCGCTTAGGTTACCATTTCTTCCCATATACAATGATGCTCAGTTCAAAGTGAAAACTAAACTCAACGCGAAGAATGAGATTACATTGATCGGTTTGGGGGCCCTGGATCAATTTGAAATAAACAAAAACGTAAATGATGGGATTGACGACCCCGAAACCTTGGAGCGAAATCAATTTATACTTGGAAATATTGTTTCAAATGAACAGTGGAATTACACGGTTGGTGCAGCTTATAAGCATTTTGCCGAGAGCAGCTTTCAGCAAGTTGTTGTGAGTCGTAATCATCTGGATAATACAGCTAAGAAATATTTTAACAACGATGAAAGCTCAGAGGCGAATAAAATTCTCGATTATCGAAGTCAAGAAATTGAAAACAAAGTCAGATTAGAACACACTTGGCGAGGTGAAGGATGGAAGTGGAACGTGGGCGCAGGATATGAAAATGCACTGTTTACGAATAGAACATTCAATCGATTTGTTACAGCAGATGGACAGCAGTTGACAGCAGACTTTAGGTCTGAGTTGATTGTGAATAAGTACTCTTTATTCACACAGCTTTCTAAAGGTTTTATTGCGAATCGCCTTAAGTTGAGTTTAGGACTTCGATCTGATATCACAGATTTCAATAAAGCCATGGGGAATCCCATTGATCAGCTGTCCCCGAGGATGTCCGCTTCTTATTTATTTGCATCCAAATGGAGTCTAAATGCGAGTATCGGAAGATACTATCAACTACCTCCATACACCATAATGGGGTATAGGAGCAATGCAGGTGACCTTGTGAATAAGCAAAATGGTATCAGCTATATTCAATGCGATCAAGCCGTTCTAGGGCTTGAGTATCTGCCATATACCAACACAAAGATTAGTGTTGAAGGATTCTATAAACTGTATGATAATTACCCATTCCTCGTACGTGATAGCATTTCTCTAGCAAACTTAGGAAGTGACTTTGGCGTAATTGGAAACGACCCTGCTGTGCCAACATCAAAAGGTCGTGCCTATGGACTCGAATTACTTGTGCAACAAAAGCTGACTAAAGGATTTTACGGCATACTGGCAGTGACCCTGGTTAAAAGTGAGTTTGAGGATAAGAATGGTAAGTACAGACCGAGCGCTTGGGATAACGGTCAAGTGGTGACCTTAACTGCGGGTAAGAAATTTAAAAAAGACTGGGAATTAGGAGCGAGGTTTAGATATTTGGGTGCATCGCCCTACACACCTTATGATTTGGCGCTATCAAGCAATAGGGCTAATTGGGACCTACGCGGAGTTGGCATTTTAGATTACGATCAGCTGAATACGGAACGTACTGGTGCCGTGCATCAATTAGATATGCGCCTAGATAAGCGTTGGTACTTTGCAAAGTGGTCACTCAACTTGTATTTAGACATTCAGAATGTCTATAACTTCCAAGCTCCTCTTGCTCCTTCAATAACTGTTGTAAGAGATGATAATGGTGATCCGTTAGTAGATCCAATGGATGCTTCAAGATACCAGACTAAAGAAATTGAAAATTTTTCTGGAACGCTTTTGCCATCTATAGGGATTATCATCGAATTGTAAATCTGATAAAAGACGGATTGCTAGAAAGTAAAAACGCCCACTCAAATGGTGGGCGTTTCAATTAGTTCGAGTTATGATTTAATGTTAGAACCGAATACCAACAACTAAGATGTCGTCAATCTGTTCTTCTTCATCGCCCATCCAATCTTCGATTCGGTCATTTAGAATCTCTTTTTGTTCAGACATCGATTTGTCAGTTACTTCTACAAGTAGTTTCTTAAACTGAGAGTACTTAAACTTCTTACCATTCGGTCCGCCAAATTGGTCAGCATATCCATCAGAGAAGATATATATGGTGTCATTTTTTTGAACTTCTAGCTCATGATTGGTGTACGGTGTGTTCAAATTATCACCAAAAAATCCAACAGGCTGTCTATCACCACGAGTTTCCAAAATTTCGCCATTTCGAATCATCCAAAGTGGATTGTTAGCGCCTGCAAATTCAATTTTATTTCCAGTCTTAGGAATAGATAAAATCGCGATGTCCATACCGTCTTTGGTTTGTTCTCCAGAAGATTGCTTGTTCAAAGCGCTGATCACTCCGTGCTTTAAAGCGTAGAGAATATCTGCAGGAGATGTCATTCCTTTTTCATTGACAATTTCATTTAAAAGCGAGCTGCCAATCATGGACATCAAGGCTCCTGGTACACCATGGCCCGTACAATCCGCTGCAGCAATTATTGCTCTGTCTTGTTTTTCAGAAAACCAATAGAAATCGCCACTTACAATGTCCTTCGGACGGAATAATACAAGGCTATTTTTCAATGCGTTGTCAATGTCTTCCTTGGAAGGTAGTATCGCTTCCTGAATACGTTTGGCATATAGTATACTGTCTTTAACCTGCTCGTATAATTCAGCTATTTGCTCACTTTGCTTTTCAATTTCTTCTTTTTGACGGACTACCTCAGCCGTGCGCTCTCTTACTTTTTCTTCCATATCCTCAGCGTACTCTTTCAAGTTTTTACGCATGAGTAGAAGTGATTGACCCAATTCATCTTGATCGCTCAAAGGATCGTAGTCTGAGTTGTATGTTCCAGAACCAACAGCAATTGCAAAGTCTTTTGTTCGTCTCAAACCGGCAACTACAGTTTCCAAGGCGTTTGCCATTTCACCAATTTCATCGCCTCCCGTATCAATCCACGACTTAGGGAAAATACCTTTGGATAGATCGAGTAGAATTAATCTCAATTTTCTGACTGGAGAAACAATGGTGCGAGTAGTTAAGAATGCGATCAGAATACCTGCAATCGCCAAGGCCCAACCAAAATTCTGAATCAAGGTTTGAATTCCCTGAAACTTACCCAGCATTTCCTCCGTTATCTCCTTCGTCTTCTCCTTTTTGTGATCGATGAGATTATTGAGCTCTTGAATGATATAATCAGTTTGCACGTCAATGTCTCCCGCTTGTTCTACCATCGATGCAGCAAGGATAGTATTCGTGGGTTCGTTGTAGCTTTCAATTCCTGATAAGGTCATCTTAATAAAATCGTGAAGACCCCACAATTCCTCAATACTACTGAACAATCCAGTTATTTCTGTACTACTCGAATCTTGCCATGACTCGGCTAGTTTTTCAAGCTCAATTTTGAGTTGTGGGTATTCAGTATAGGTCAGATCATTCAGATCGACTTTATCTTCAAACTCTGCTGGAGTAGCCTGATATGCCCAGTTATTGATGAGCATTTTAGAACGCACAATCAATAGCTTTAACTCTTCGAGTTTAGCGATAGATGGATTGTGGTTATTAGTAATTTCTTCATTGATTTTTCTACTTTCAACAAAGGTGTCGTTCGTAATATAGAACGCAACTATGGTCGCTAAAATGACCACGGCAAATCCTAAACTTATTTTTCTTCCAATGCTAAAGTGTGAAAACATATTCTCCTTTTTTATTGGTTAGATTCTAATTCGTCCAACAGTTTCTGATAGTACTCGGACTTCTCAATATCATTTAGACCGAAATAAATACCAGATAAGCCTTGTAATGTGGCCTTTCTAGTTGGGTCTAATTCATATGCCTTGAGCATATATGGTAGGGCTTTCGTAAACAACTCCATCACCCTTTCTTGAACTGCAAAAAGCTCTTCAAATGGTAGTTCATAATCCATATTATCAATCATGTTTACACCTTGATTGTAATAATGAATAGCCAGGTTATAGTTTGCACTTACGTTGTTGCTATCAAGTGCGATTACCTTTTCGTACAACTCGATTATCTGGACACCTAAAGCGTCTAAATTGGTTGTAGGATCCGCTTTTTCGTAGAGAATACTTAATCGTGAGGCTTTATATAAACTGAATTCAACGTCTCTGCCAGTAAAGTCCATTTCAGGGTTTGTAATCTGAGTTAAACTTTTGTATTCGTCATAATAAGCTTGGGCTACATCGAAATCACTCATGTCAAGTGAGGTAGCGGCATCATTGAATAGAGTAGAGGCCAGAAATTTTAGAGATTGAACGCAATCGTTTTTGAACTCGGCTTCAGTGTCAATCTCCATGGTCTTTTTAAAGGACTGGATAGCTATGGCTCGCTGCTCTTGACCATCGGGGCTCTTCCGATCAAGTTTATACATGTCCTTATATATGTATCCGCGAAAACACCACGTGCGCGCTGTCGAGTTGAATTTATCATCTTCAACCGCAATGTCAATGAGCTCTTGTGCTTTTGTATAGTCCTTGCTCTGATAGGCAGGAAGTGCCAAGGATACTGGATCGAGCTGAGCCCTTAAGCCGATCGGTATCGTCAGAAGCAAGACTAGTATGGGTACTAAGAGTCTCTTCATATTTTTAATTTACCACCTTGGTGGCCATTTTTTCTAATGTGTTACTAATCACTAAACCTTGTTCCTTAAATATTTTATTATTCATCTCAAATTTGATCAAACTTCCGGCCACCACAAAGTTGATAGCTGCTAACCTGTCTATCATTCCAGGAGCTTCGGTTATGATAACAGCGTTATAACTACGAGCCTTTTTAGAGAAAGGTTCTACTTCGCCCGCGGTCTTTCCTCCAATGTAGAGAACATGACATCTTTCTATATCGGCAGCGCTGGTATAAGTTTTAACGACAACTTTTTGACTATTGATGCTTTTTGCCTTGGCGGCATCTCTCAAGCTATTTGCCAAGTCATCATCATTTACTACGGCAATAATGAAGTCGCCTTTCTTATAGGCTTCTGGGTACTCGGTAGATTGAGCGAATTTGTATATGAAAAGACTCTTCATTTTGGCCCTTGTATTCACCGCAGTGTTCATGGTTTGGGCATTGGTCGCCATGGCGAAACCAATTATCAACGATATAAAAATGAGTAATCTCTTCACTGTATAATTCCGCGCAAAAGTATGTGTTCTGAACACACGCTTGTAAAAATTGCGGATGCGCCA
>Ga0181607_10001261_pt1 | contig 22705 bp, 13 predicted proteins | sample 041ome_9_FD_132420 | JGI IMG/M metagenome (GOLD analysis project Ga0181607, IMG submission 132420) | Coastal salt marsh microbial communities from the Groves Creek Marsh, Skidaway Island, Georgia - 041413US metaG (megahit assembly) | ecosystem: Environmental > Aquatic > Marine > Intertidal zone...
AACACACACATGCTCGCTTTCTCACGCGTCACAAACCTCGACGACGAGAACGCGCGTTACATTTTCATTCAAACAACCTATACATAAGAAACGCATTTAAAACATGAGTAGCGGTGAATACGACCAAACGTGTTATAATCCATCGCTGGATCGGATTTCGGACGGCGCGCAGCACTCGAGAGCGTGGGAGGAATATAAAACGTACGGGACTGCCGGAAGAAACGAGGACGAGATCGAGGAAAAGAATTCCTCAGATCGTCGATTCGCGCAAGAAGAAGAGGAGGAGGAGGAAGAGGAAGACGCAGGGGACGGTAGAACAAAAAAGAATAAAATAGTTCCAAAAGAAGAACTCATCAAGCAGAAATCGTACGGTAAAATCGGTAAGACCGTGTGGGATAAGAAAGCGCACGGCGGGAAGTATTACATCTCCACAGGAGAGAAAAAGAAAGGTTACGACGCCTTAGAGCAAACACCCGACGGCACAATTATTAGGCGAGAACCCGGGTACGAGAAACCGCAGAGCGGGTACACGACGAACTTTGTTGGAAATCACATGACTCAGGGTGCGATTGACCTAGTGCAGCACGAATTGACGAGAGTTGATCCAAAGATGAAGGAAGAGCGGATGCGTCGGTTGGAGGAGGCGAAAGGTATCAAACGTGAACCGCCAAAGTTGTTGAAGGTGGAAAAGAGCAAGAAAGTTTTGATGATCGGAGATAGAGAAAAGAGTGGTAATCTCAATGACGACAGAGAAAATCATCAAGAATCCTTCAAAACTCGCGTCATAAATTTCGATCCGTACACGTGGGAAGATAGAGACGGCGAAATCATCGTGCGCGTGCAACACGACGAAAAATTAATGGATCTGAAATCTGCGCAGTTGGAAGTACAAAACGAACGAAGTTTTACCGTTTCGATTAAATCCAAAGAGAAAGAGGGTAACGTATACGCACTTTCTGTTCCGCGTTTGTTTGATGCAATCGTGAGAGAGAAGAGCTGTATGCTCACGACGGCAAAGTCCCTTCGCGTAACGCTTGTGAAAGCAGAAATAGGTAAACCGTGGACGCGTTTGTCGTCTTCAGAGTCTTCCGAGAAACCTGTGTTGCGCCTGAATAACGCTCCAGATGACGGAACAAAAGAAGAAAATCAAGAGCGAGGACTCGTTATTAACAATATAAATTTGCGCGATTTGCGCGCTGAAGTGATTAAATTCCGTGACGGAAACTTAGCGCCAAAATTTACTCCTTCAAAGACGCCGGAGGAGATTGAGAGCGAGCTCGATTCTCAGATTGATGATGTGTCGACTCCAATGGAGTTTGCGTCTTTAAAGGAAGCGATGCAGTCGTGCGATTTATTTGAGTCCACTGGTGATCACGCAAATGCGATTAAAGCGTTCTCGTCGGCGCTCTTTTTCCTCCGCTTTTTCACGTCTTCTTCTTCCCCGCCGGCTTCAGAGGACGGCAGCGAAGATACCACGATACTTGAAGGAGATGGGAAATCTACTACCACTACTATCACTACTGCGACAACGATGGAGGTAAAAATTATAGATTGTTTACGGCGACGCGCGAAAATAAACATTTTACTCGGTAAAATAAAAAATGGGACGAATGATTACGCCGAAGCCATTCAAGAAGGTAAAAAGTTAATCTCTTCGTTATCGTTGGCATCGAATGCAACATCCTCTGCGAACTACGAAGGAAAAGCAGACACGACGAAAAAATTACTGTCCGAATTACACTTGGAACGAGGCAATGCCTACGAACAGGTTGAAAAATACGCCAATGCCATAGATGATTACAAAAGAGCGCTGAAAATCGGCGGAAACGATACAAAAGTTTCCATGGCATTGACTCGTGCGTCAAAGTTACACTTTCAAAGAGACATTGAACGCAGAGAAATCGAAAAGAAGAGATCGAAAAATAACGACGAAAACTCGTTACCGTCTCTACCCCGCCCAGGAATGAAACAATTCGAAAACAGAGGCAAGGCTGGAGCGTGCTTTTAATGCTTGTTTTTATGTATACATATACTACTTTCGTCGTGATCAATTTACTAAATCTACTACTTCTAAATACCAGTTTTTCTCAACGCTTCTTCAAATGCAAATGAATCGATGCACCTGATTTGATGTTGTAATATGCCAACGAGTTTGCATCTTTCAAGAAACCCATCTTCTTGACTTCCAATTTCATTTTCCCTTGCGCTAAGTTCCCCAGTAAAGGTTTCAACTCTTGCTTGATTTTTAACACCGTTTCTTTCCCGCTTTCAATTTCGAGATCAATCGTTTGGCCGTTCAAATTTTTGTCCTTCGCTTCATCAGGGCATAAGATTTTGATTTTGATTGTACCTGGATTCGCGGCGAGCCACTCGTCTTCGTCCTCCAACTCCATCTCTCCTATGCGCAACTTTTGCTTAACTGGTTCTGCATCTAATTCATCTCCTCCATCTTCCCGTCCTCGTTTCTGTCCGACTTCCGCATTCGTCGTGGGAGCCGCCGGCGGTGGCGGTGGGGGCATCGGCTGCTGCGCCATCATCGGTGGTGGCGGCAGTGGTTGAATCATAGCAGGAATCGCAGGCGGTGGCGGCTGCGGTGTAGGAGCTGCTATTGACGCAGAGGGAGGCTGTTGTTGTTGCTGCTGCTGCTTCTTCATTTGCTCATTCAAAGCGGTCGTGACGTCTTTATCATTCCCGCTGGAGAAAATGTCTGGTCTCGATTTAGCTAAACTTAAAATATTCTTCGCAAACTGGTCGTCGTCGACTTTGTTACTTCCTTGCAACTTTCTTAACATCGCATCTTTCTGTTCTTTCCATTTCGGGTCGATTAAAGAAACGCGCATGTGCTCGGCCATTTCCTCAACCGGAACAAGTTCGCCGGTGATAGGTGAGACGGCAAACTTGGTTGCCTTATCCCCTTTGGAAGCTGCCGCTCTTTCTTCTGGTTTTTTATAGTTTCGAACGATTTTCATACCAGGTTCCGGTAAGTTTTCGTTAATACCCGACGCGTGCTTCTCATCGGACGCATTCGGTGCTAAAGGTCTTGATGCTGCTTTCACTCTGTTCTCCGCCTCTAGCGCTTGCCGCACAATTTGTCGCTCTTCATCGTCCATGGTTGCCACGGCAGCGGCTCCTCCTGGTCCTCCTACGTCTATTTCTTCTTTTACTGCATTCGTCGCAGGTTGGGTATCAACCTTGGACGCATCCTCCAACGCTTGTCTTTTCAAGTATCCAACAATTTCTCTCATCGGAATGGGCTCCGGCAACGTTTCATCTTCGCCGTCGTCGAAATCAATCGTCTCCACCACCACAAAATCGTGCCAGTCGATAGCCTCCATTGCTTCTCGCTCCATGCGTTTCTTCTCCTCAATATCTTTTCTATTCTTCGTTTGTGTGGCATCCCATTCGGACCTTTTTAACGATCGCTCTAACGCCTTCTTATAATCTTCCTCCACGTCTAAAATTCCCTCCACTTCTTGCTTATTCTCCGGCATTAAAACCTCCGAGTACGAATCCGCTAAACTGGTGAAATAAGTGAACAAAGGATGCGCCGGTTTCAGAAACGCAAACTCCGGGTTTCGATATTCCCTAGACGCTAACCCGGAGAGAAACTTTGCGCCGTTTCGCGCCACGAACTGCGCGGAGAGCTTAATCACTTCAATCTCGCTCTTCTTCAAGCCTTGCGGCGGTTGCGTCCCGCTCGAATGTTTAAACTCTCTCGGACGTTCTAAAACTTCCGGTTTCGACGACGACGCCACTCCTCCGGCACCGCTAGTTTTCGCCATAAACTTGCTCTGACTCTGCACTCGCTCTGCCACTTCCATGCCTTTCTTGTTCTGATCTTCAATCGTCTTCCCTTCCAATTCTAATTTATTCGCTTCAATCTTCCCTCGATAGTACGAGTAAAACGGCGAATTCTCTCTCAAAAACGAAAACTTTTGATTGTTCTTCTCCGAAGATAAAATTCTGTTTTCAAACTCTGGCCCATTTTTCGCGACAAACTGCGCGGTTTTATCCACGATCGCTCGGACGTCCGGCGGAGGGATGATCACGCCGACCGAGTGCGTTTGCGTGTCAATCAACGAAATCGGTTTCATGCCATCTTTTTGGGAGATTTTTACCATGTTGTTCTGCAAACGTTCGTCGATGACGGCGACTTCTTTGTTGTTATTGTCATTATTCTTGGTTTCACCCATGACGACGACGACGACGACGTCGACGACGACGACCTGTGTTGGTGACTTTGAAGGTGGCGCGCGCGCGGGGATGCTTTTCTTCTAAAGTAAGTTTTGTCGGCGGAATTCGATTTGAAGAGGGCGAACTTTCTCTCTAAAAAAAATTTTTTGTGACGCGAAGAAGAACTTGAAGAAGAAGAAGAAGAGTCTGTTCTGTGTGCGTGTACCACAGAGAGTGCGGTTTTTGTAATTTATGCAAACTTTCAAATCAGATTGTGTGCATGCATTAAACTCATCTACGAAACGCTATTTCTGCGCGCGCGTGTTTATTATAAGACCATCTTTAACAAGACGTCGCTCTTGGACCAGTATTGCGTGGCGAGGCAGAACTTGACTCTCACCACCGTTTCTTCTTTATCGTTTTTAACCACCTCGAGTTTCGTCTCGAGCGAAACGAATGAACTCATCGACAGAGGCGCCTGTTTCACGTCAAAGACGACGTGGTATCGATGGTACTTTTGGCACGGCGATTCTTCGAGTTTAGAGACGATGCCGAAGAGTTCTTCTTCTTTATCCTCTTTCCCGGTGACCAAACGGACGTGTCGTTGGACTATGGTCTCGCCGCCAGGAAGTTTCAAACGCTGCGCATCTTCATCCTCGTACTTTACGACGCGGTCGTCTTTGAACTCGGTTTCGGAGGAGAAATAAGGGTGTTGTAACGCTTCGTGCGCGGTGATTCTTCTGGAAGGATCGAGCGTTAACATTCTTCGCAACAAATCCGCTTGGAAGACGGTGATTTCCTTCGCGCCAGTCAGTTTCAAGAAGGAGACTCTCGGCAACCACATCGGGAACATATCCTCGTGCCAACCGGGAATATTTTTAACATCCGGCCACAACGTTTCGTTTGGCGTTCCTAGAAGTTTAAAAATGCACAAAATTTGGTCCAACTGTTCGGCACCTTCGTAATATGCGAATTTGTTGAAGAGCGAGGAACCGAGGAGAAATTCGGCAAAGACACAACCGCACGCCCACACGTCCACGGCGTTTGTGTACTGTTTCGGAAGCACCGGTTTCTTTTTCTCCTTCTTCAATATTTTTGTCTTTTCATCACCCTCATCGTCGTTGTCGTCTTCGTCGCCGTCATTTTCTTCGTCGCATGTTTCAATATCATCGTATGCCGTTCCATCCATGGAATCCAGATCGATTTCGTGGACAGGTGGTATGATGAGTCCTTCGGGCGCGATGTAATACGGCACGGTGCACGAACGCAAAGGGGAGCGTTTCCCGATGTCACGACATCCTCTCGATGCCGCCCATGAAGCAATTACCAGCTGCCCATTGCCATCGTTCTTCTGAGCGTCGACTAAGAGATGTCCGCAATGCAAATTTCTATGCGCAATCCCGCGCGAATGCGCAAACCGAACGCCTTCAATCAATTGCTGCGTGAGCATGCGGACTTTCGATCTTTTCAATCGAAAGGTGCCGTCGTCGTCGTAGCACCACTCTTTCGGCGGTTGCTTATCCGCGACGACTGGATTATCGCACACTCTCGACCGCTGTGCTCGTAAACTAATCGGAAAATGCTCGTGAATCATGAGCATTTTACCGCTGAGTCTAGGAAGAATTCGCCTCTTGCCAACTGAATTTGCCAATTGCTCGTCCTCTTCTTCCGCAGCTTGCAGTTCCGGCGGAAGTTCTCCGACTAACCACGGAACTTCAAAAGGCATTTCTTCGTCTATCGTAACTAAGCGTTCTAATCGTGCGATAGAATTCGCTCCGTTCACGTATTCTCTCTCTCCGAAGGGGTCTTCTGCCCCCGTTGTCGTCGTCGTCTCTCGAACAGCTATCTCCGTCGATAGCGCCTTCATATTTGCCGCTTCGCGTAATTTTCTACTCCTCAAACCTTCTTCAGGTTTTTCTAGGAATCCTACTAGTTTTACTGCTTTTAAAGTCCCCGAGCACACGTCCAAACATTCCCACATGCGCTGTCGATGACTGTCCCTCACCTCCACTCTTTCTCGCACGTTGAAACTCGCATAGTCTGAGATGGGTTTCTTCTTTTTCTTCCTTTTCCTAGTCTTCCTTATATTTGGATCTATGACGTCTTCTTCTGCGTTTCGTTCTCGACTCAATTGCATATTTTTCAACGCGCCATCTGAGGTTCGTTTCTTGTTCTCGATGCTACAATTTTTTGATACGTTTTCCTTCCCGTCGTCGTCGGCGACGTCTTCCATCGTTGCATCTTTCATTTCTTCTTCTTCTTCTTCTTCCTCGCTCTCGCTCTCGTCGTCGTCATCGTATTCTTCCTCGTCTCGCTCGACGGCGTTGAAGCTAAACCCACCAAAAACCATCTTCTTTCTCCTATCGCTATTACTCTTCAACTCTTGCACGTTCAAACCGAGCGTCGGTATCGTCTTCAAAAATCGATATCGCATCAGCGGGTTCTTTTGCATCTCGATGAAAACTTTCCGGTAATACTGCCCCAAATTCTTCGCGTTCTTCTCCACTTTCTCGGAATTCATGAACACGTCTCGTCTCGCTCTCTTTCGTAACTCATCTAAATTCTTCACGTTGGCGAGTTTTTTGCACTGTCGTTTCCAACACGTGCCGTCGGACAAGGCTGCTCGATAAAACTGTTTGGAAGTGAGCATGCAATGAACCACGGATATCGCCGGTAAGAGTGAAAAAATGTGCGCGAGGGCGCCTTCCGGCAGACTTTGTATCGTTGTTGTTTTGTTGTTGTTATTGTTGTTCTCGTAATCGTTACGTTCCATGTCTTCTTCTTCTTCTTCTTCTTCTTCTTCGTGCTTACATTTTTGAAAATGAGGAAACGACTCCCCTACCACGCGCGTTTCTTCTTCTTCTTCTTCTTCCTCCTCATCAACCATCTCTCTCTCTCTTTGTACTCCGAAAGAAAGAAAGAAAGAGTTTCTCTCTCTCGCGTCCCAATATATATATATATATATATAACCGATGCTACTATCGCGAGAACATAAAAATATCAGAGAGAAGAAAGGAGAGAACAGATAAACGCGCGGTGAGTACACAAAGAAGAGAAAGACGAGCGCGTTGAAGTTGCGAGTTGAAAAAAATTGATGAAACCCTAAAACAGAAACTTTTTGTTTTACGTAAACAACACACTTACACGTCCAACGAAGAAGAAAGTCGCGAGAAAAGATGCCGCCGCCGCCGCCGCCGTCGTCGTCGTCGTCGTCGTCGTACGCGCCCTCGCAACAGGCGGAAAACTCGAAACAGCAAGGGAACGTTCTTTTCCAGAAGCAGAAGTACGCCGCCGCGTGCGAGTATTACACGGAAGCGATTTTACACTCGCAACAGAAATGGCACGTTCCGTATCTTAATCGAGCGATGGCTAACGAAAAGAGATTGAAGTGGCGAGAAGCGAAGGAAGATTTAGAAACGTGTTTGAGATTGAATCACGATAACGTGAAAGCGACGTATCATTTAGGCGTGTGCGTGTGCATGTTGCCAGAGGAAATAGAAGATAATTACAGAAAAGGGAGCGAGATTTTAGAGAAATCACTCTTTCTTGCGAGAGAATACGACGAGTCACAAGTGGATTTGATCTGGAGGTCGTTGGCGAAATCGAAATACATGGAACACTGCGAAAAAGCGAAAGAGAGGAGAAAAACGTACGAGAATTTAGAGGAAAAGCTGAAAAATCCGGGGTTTGTGCCTTTAAGCGAGGAGGACGCGAGAGTGTTGAGAGAGCAAATTCGCGAGGCGAAGGAAAAAGACAAGCGGAGGCAAGCGCCGGATGCTTTTTGTTGTCCTTTGTCTTTGGAGATGTATCGAGAACCAGTGGTCTCTCCGAGCGGGAACTCTTACGAGCGATCTGCGATAGAGCAATACATCAAACAACAGCACGAAAAATATGGGAGAGAGAAGAAAGTGGCGGATCCGTTGCAGCCTGATTGTTCAATCACGTTGGAATCTTTGCATCCGAACATCGCGCTGAGGAACATTGTCCGAGAGTATTTGAGGGAACATCCCTCGAGTTGGGGAGAGATTTTGAGCGAATTTGAGGCTGAAGAGCTTGAAAGAGAAGCGAAGAGATTGAAAACCGAGGATGCAGACATGACGTGAATGCTATGTGCAATACTCATGCCGCTCATATTTAAACGATGACGACGATGATCATTTTCAGAAAGAGAAAATTAGGTATCTTGTGCTCGCGGTGCTTCTAGTTTTAAATAGAAGTTTCAAAAATAGCACTAGCGTAGTAAAAAATAGTCGTGTAATATATTAGTTAGTTTTACTGTACCATGGTACATCTATGATGCTATTCATAGCTCTAGCGAAGATTGCGTATTTGCTCTCGAATCACGAAGAAAAGAGCCGAGGCGTGCACTGATTTTTTGACGTGTCGAAAGACGCCGTCGTAAAATCCGCAAACGCCCTGGCTTTCTAAAACGAGCTGCACGACGTCTATCGCGTTCGAGCCTTGAAAACCGTGATCGCCATCGCTTTTGTTCTTACTTTTGTATTTTTCTCCATCGACCATGTTCTTTCTCACGGAATTCTCCTCTTCCTCGCGATGGTATGCCTTGGACGCTTCAACCAACGCTCTCGTTCGTTCTAAAGGAAAAGTAATACCAGTCGCTATAGCTTTCGCTAAGCACCCAATCACGAACGATTCTATCATCGTCAACTTTTTCTTCCCGTATTTCATCTTCATCGCATCGAATGCGGCAAAATTTATCGTGTGCGAAATAATCAAAGGCACGTTTTGCGAGAAACCTTTGTGAAAGGCAAACGCGCGGTCTCGTTTAATCAGCTGTTTCATCGCCGATACGTACAACTTTACGCGATTACTCCTACTCCTACTCCTCTTACCGTTGCTCCTATCGTTATCATCGTTCTTCTTCATCTTTGCTTCTATCCTTTTCACTCTGAAAGATATGATATCCAATGGGACCATCAAAGCCGTCGATATCGTCCCCGCGATGGCGTATCTTCTCAAAGCCTCTTTGACGAAGATATTCACATCATCATCACCACGATTTTGACTGCTCTTACTTTTTTTTACATCATCCACTACACTCACCAGAGAGAAATAGAGAAAATCTTCCGCGAATAACCGCAAAATCCTCTGCCTTTTCTGTTTCTTTTTCGTTTCGTTGTCGTCGTCTTTTTTGTCATCACCCTCTTCATCCCCTTCTTTATCTTTACCGTCGTCGTCGTCGTCATTCGTTCCAACCGTCGCTTTTATTTTTGAAAACAAATCAACAATCGCTCGCGCAAAAGCTGCCGCACTCGCCCCTTCAAATCCTTCTTTTAAAAAAAGGAAGAGCGATGTTTCCAGCGACGACGACGACGACGACGACGACGACGACGATAGTAATGACTCCTCTGCCATCATCATTTTTGTTTGTCTCTCTCTCTTTCTGGTGAATAAATAAATGAAAGAATGAAAATGAAGTGTGCGCGTGACTTTTTTTCCATTTTTTTTTCGATGTTGGTGTTTTCAAAAAACCCACACACAGCACGAGACACTTCTCATCAAACTTTTCATCGAAACGCCATAGTGTTTCTACGCGCATACTAATAAAAAGAGAGAGAGAGAGAGAGAGTTGTCATCCTCATCATCGTGATCAAAAGAAGGAAACAGCGCAAAAAGCATCGTCATGGTGCTCGTGAAAGGCATAACCTCGGGTTTCTTAACTCGACAAACCTATCTCATAATCGCATCGATTTTCGTCCTTTCCAATCTCTTGCTCGTGTTGAGTTTCTCGAAATCGACGAACAAGGATAAACTCATCGATTGGGAATATTTGGGGTTAATATTTAGACGGATAAATCCGTACTTGTGGTCTGCGATCGGGATATCGTGCGCGATCGGTTTATCCGTGATTGGCGCCGCGTGGGGGATTTTTATCACCGGGAGCTCGTTAGCCGGAGCGGCGATAAAAGCGCCGCGAATCACGAGCAAGAATCTCATCTCGATTATTTTCTGCGAAGCGGTGGCTATTTACGGAGTGATTGTGGCGATTATTTTGCAAACCAAAGTGGAGTTTGCGCCGAGAATGCCGGATGGGTCGTATTCGGATCGATCGATGTTTTCAGGGTACGCGATATTAGCGTCTGGTTTAACCGTTGGATTGGCAAATCTGGTGTGCGGTATTTGCGTCGGGACGGTTGGGAGTAGCTGCGCGTTGAGCGACGCGCAAAATCCAACTTTGTTTGTGAAGATTTTAGTGATTGAGATTTTTGGAAGCGCGCTGGGATTGTTTGGGGTGATTGTTGGGATTATCATAACCGCGAACGTGGCGTTTAAGAATCCAGCGGAAGCATAGAAAGAAGAAGAAACATCTACACACAATATAATTAAACTGAGAACTGAGAAGAAAAACACCAAGTCGTTTGCTGATTACAATACAGTAGAGTTGTATAACATATTATTATAACTATTATCATCACATAAAATACATTTTTAAATGCATCGATGATGCGTGGCTACGGTTGTTCACTTTGTATTTATTCGTCGTCGTTTTTTCTTACGTCAATATCAATCTATTACTTTCTCTTCTTCGACTCTCCCTTTTTCTTCGCGTCGTGGGTTTTCTTCAATCCAAACCTTTCGCACACGTTCGCTTTGCTAAACACGACTCTGTTCTCAATCACTCCTTGCTTCGTGCACCTGGGCATCCTCTCCACCTCACCACCGTTATCGAACATAATCAACGTCGGTAACTGCTTAGAGTTCCCGGTCAAATCGATCCCGTGATCGATCCCTCCTCCCGGCCATCTCGCTAAATCAAACTTTGCAAACGTCAAGCCGTCGTCTTTATCGTCCTTGTCTGAAAACTCTAAAGATAACTGCGCGAACGTCGGATCGAATTGATTACACGGTGGATGCCACGGCGCGTGAAACATCACCAGCCACTTTTTTGTCTCTTCACCTTTCGTGGCGCCAATTTTCACGCGTCGTTCGAACGAGGCCACGTTCAGATGTTCCGCTTTGCTCTCCCCCGAGTATTCTCTCAACTGACACAACAAATAGTGGAAGTAATAGAGACTTCCAAAAATCCAAAACACTTTCCGGTCCATCACGAACGATAAGAGCAAAATCGAACTCTTCATGTGCAAGAAACAATCCGCGATGTACTTATCTAAAGTTTCAAACTTGCGGAGCTTCAAGAATAAGGCCAAACCAGTCATGTACGTCGCCTGTTTCGTCCAATTGACGACTTTTTCAACCGTTTCCGAGTCTTTGGTTTCAACCGCCCACAAATAAAAGAGCGGGTACAAGAGGATTATGATCACGTTAAAGACGTAATGCGCGGAAAGAAATCGTTTCAGAGATGGTGACGACGAAGACATTGTCGTTGTTTCCTTTTAAATTTATTACGTATATTGCTGAAAGTGATTGTTTTATGATTGTTTTTGTTGCGCGGTGGGGAATGGAGAAACCCTTCTCTTACGTGATGCTTTTTTGCACTTTACGACTTTTTCTTTGTGATGAAACACGCGCAAATACTAATTTCTTTACCTAACATCACGGCTAAATATATGTTTTTGCCACTCTCATTCTTGCCCTTCGAACAGGTCTTTGGCGCAGAGCTGTAAAAACAGCTCGTAGGGATACTTCTTTCCGTAATACTTCTTCAATATGCGTTTTCCGCGAGCGATTAAATCCGAGTCCTTCATGACTAATCCAGCGTCGAGCGTTTGTTGGTGATGTTGCGCTCCTACGCCTCCTCGGTATTTGACCAAACGCTTCACGAATAACAATCGTAAAATTTCCCACGCGATGCTGATGTCATCCTCGTCGATGCCTTCGCACCGCAAAATCAACGAGTGTAACGCTAAAGTTTGGTACTCACACGCGTACGCAAACTGTTCCGCTTGGACTAACTGCGCGGCGATATCAAAGCACGCTTTCCCGAACACTTGCATTTTTCGAATGTCTAGATTGAATTTCGAGATTGCCTCGAGAACCTCACGAGTTTCGTATTTCCCACTCTCCACGTAGTTGTGTATTAAATCGCCAACGACTTTTTCTTTCTGTTTTGCGGCGAGCATTTTCGATTCCATTTCCGCGCCGAGTTGCGCCGCTTCAGAAAGACACGTCGGACATCGACAGATGAATTGGTGCGTTCGCTTCAGTTCCGTCCGTCTCTCGTCAATATTGCCCGAGTGAAATATTGGTCCGTACGATACCGTGATCTCCTCACCTTTCCGAATTGGTTTACACGCTCTGATCGTAATTCTATTCTGGTCTTCGCTCGTGGTGAAAATCTGCGCGGTTTCACTTCTCGCTTCTCGTCTCGTTGAGGTGGACGGTCCAGCGTCTCTTCTCGCAGAAAATTCATCGTCGCTTTCTTCCTCTCGTTGTCTTTGCTGTTCTCTTTCTAACCTCCTCTCTTCCTCCTCTTCTCCGGTAAAACTTGCAAATGCGTTCGGCAAACACGAGTGATTCAACGCGCTCGCCATGACAAACACCCCAACCGCTAACGTCACCTCCTCTCCAATCTCTATGTACGCATCCACCAAATCTGCCGCTTCCATGCTTCTATACGCCTGGGGCGTTAAAATGACCACATCTTTTCTCGTCAACGTTTTCACTCGAAAAGAATTCAGCGTGCACCTATTCACGATCCCAACGATATCGTCCACCTCGAATCCGCCCTCTAAAATTGAATGTCCCCTCATGCTCGTGTAAAACTTATTCGCGATTAACTCGTCCCTCAATATCGCTCGATCGTAATCTAATTCTCTCATCACCGTTAAATCCGCGAAAGTCCGTTTCATTTCTCTCATTTCCTCGTCTCTCGTCGTGCCCCGTAAATCTGTTTTTTTTATCGTCTGTATCGTTTTCCCAATCGCTCTCTGTATGAAGGAAAAATAACACTCCGCATCTTCGGCGCCTTCGCCGAACGCGAACGGCGTTTCTCTGAAGATGATGTCCCCGGGTTTATACTCTCTCGACGCGACCAGAGAGTTCCCAAATCTTCCTTTCTGAATCTCCACTCTCTTGTTGTTGTTGCTCTTATCTGTTGCAGCGCGCTGCTGCTCAGGTTTCTTCGTTGACGGAGAGGAGGAGGAGGAGGATTTTTCTGAAGTCAACATTTTGTGCACGATGTTTTGTTGTTGTGCAGCTTCTAAATAAAGTTCGCTTCGAGCGGCTATTTAGTTTATTCTCGCACGTTTATGTGATATGTGCGCGTGCGTGGTATCACTATACACTACGAATGTCTTCTTCTTCTTCTTGATTATGTATTAACTACCGCACGTTAAAATGCACCTACTCTTATTTTTTAAAAAAGCTCTCTTCCTTCCACTCACTCACTCCATTCCCCAATCTTCGTCGATGTCGGAATCTGAAGCGGAACCGGCGGCAGAGGCGACGACAGCGGGAACGGGTGCAGGAGCAGGTGCACTTCTGTTTATGTCGTCGTTGTCGTTGGTGGTGGCGTTCTTTTGTGAAGAAGAAGAAGAAGAAGGCTTCGGTGCTGGTGGTGGTGATTTTTTTTCTTTTTTTTCCTCTTTTTTTTTCGTGTTCGCGTCGTCGTCGTTTTCTTCTTCCGCTTTCTTCTTCTTGCTGCTGCTGCTGCGCTCTTTCGCTTTTCCTGCCTCTTCTTCTTTCGGCGTCGTCGTCTTTGCCAAAACTGCCGCCGTTTGTTTCTTTTTACCACTACTTCTACTACTACCGCTGCTATTAGCGCTATCTTGGTCGTTGTTGTTGTTGTTCTGTTTTGGCGCGTGTATTTCTTCTTCTTCCTTCTTCTTCGGCGCGTTGACTTTTTCCGCCTCTTCCTTGTCCTCCGCTGTACTCGTAGGGGATTTCAGAGGAGCAGTTGGAGGAGGCGCAGCCGGAGGATAAATTTTATTCCTCAACGTCTGAACGGCGTAGAAATACCGTCGCCAAAAGTCGTCCTCGTCGACGATGAGCGGGACGATTCTACCTCTCAACTCTCTCATGAACGGCGCTTCTTTTAAAACGGCATCGATGTCTTCCCGAGCGTTTTCTAACGTCCAACTTTTATTGAACTCTTGGAAAAGCACGTCGTCGTCTTCGGGCGCTTCGCAGTACGTGCCAGAATCGCGTTGGATGGCGGATACGCCTTTAAGAAATTCTTGCTCTTTAATTTCTTTTTCGGAGAGTCCTTTTGAAGCGCCGCTGTTGTTGTTGCCCGCGCTTTTGGCGTTTGGGTCGTCCCTGTTCTTCGACGACGAAGAGGCAACTCCAACTCCACTCCTCGCCAGCGCGTTCTTCAACCGCTGCCTGTCGCTTTCCACTTGCGCTTGTTTGATCGTTTCTTTCACCTGCGAGAATAAGTTCCCGGTAAACTTCGCCGCGTTTCTCCCAAACTGCTCGATCTTCTCCCCGGCTTTTTCCAAAGATTCTTGGACGAGAACCAAATCGTCGTCTTCGCTGTAGTCGTCCTCGTCTTCGTCGTCTTCGTCCGAATCATACAACATCCCTTGTTCTTTCAATTTTTTCTTCTTCGCTTCTCGCTCTTCTCTTTTCCTCTGCTTCGTTTCTTCAGAATCGTTATCGTTCTCGTCTTCCTCTGATGAATCCTCGTCGTCCCCGGATTCCATCGCCTTTGTAAAATCCTCTTTTATTTCATCCTTCAACTCTTTGAAATCTTCCTTCAGCTCGTTCGCTAACAACGCGACTTCTTCCCTCGTTTTCTGCAGCGTCGATTTCGAAAACTCCATCGCTTTCTTCGTGTAATCTTTGGTAAAGTTAAACGCGTTCTGCGCCGCGATTAAGAGTTCATCTTCTTCTTCTTCTTCGTCATCATCTTCATCTTCATCTTCGTTTCCTTTTGCACCGTTTGATTTTGAAGTCGTTTTTCCTTTCCTCTCCGTCGTCTCTTTTTCTTCTTCCTCTTCTTCTTCGTCCGAGGAGGACTCCAGAAATAAATCTCCCACTTGCTTCAGTAAATTCATCTTGGCTTTTACGACGACGAACGAACGAACGAACGAACGAACGAACGCGCGTTGCTCTTTTTGTTTGTTTCTCTCTCTCTCTCTCTGACGGTGGTGGTGAGTCTAATCTGTGTGCGTATGCGCCGCTTTATTATTATTAGACTCTGATTCTTTTTTACGAGATGAAAAGAAAAAGTGAGGCCTGGTGAGAGGAGAGGAGAGAGTTTTTTTTTTCTTTTTCTTTTTTTCTCTTCTTCTCTTTTGCATTTTGTGCGTGCGCTCTCTCTCTCGAAGTCTCTCTCTGCTTTTTCGTTATTTTTTTTTCCATTTTTGTTGCGCACTGTTGGAGAGAGAAGAAGAGAAAGAGAGAACAGAAGAGGGAATCAATCGCTCTCTCTCTCTCACGCACGCACGCACGCACGCACGCGCTCACTCTCTCTCTCTGTCTTTCATTCACGCGTACTCATATATATATATATATTCTTTGAAACGCTCTTCTCTTGGGAGATCCAAGTTTGGTTTTGGGAAAAAAAAAAGAGAGATTTCAACGAGAAAAAAAGGTGATTAACGAATCGACATCAAACATTCGCGTTTGCAAAAGACAAGACATTCTTCTTCTTCTTCTTCTCTCTTTTTTACGTCTACGTTGAAGAAGAACATGCCGGCGAGGAAACCTCTCGAGAAGAAGAAGAAGAAGAAAGCGAAAAGCAGCGGCGATACTTTTACTTCTTCTTTGTCATCGTCGTCGTCTCGCTCGTTGAACGAGACGGAGGAGGACGGAGGGAAAGCTGCGTCGGGGAGCAAAGAAGAAGACGAAGGAAAAAAAGGAAAAGCAGCTTTTTCTTCGACGATGGGCAAAAAAAAGCAAAAAAGTCAACAAAAATTTTTTTTCGCCTCGTCGTCGTTTTGCAAAGATCCACTCTCGCTGTCGAGAAATACTACTGGAAAAGGAGGAGAAGGAGGAGGAGGAGGAGGAGGAGGAGGAAGATCGAGTCTTTCGACCGAACGCGAGAAGGAAGAGTTTGTCGATTTTCTTCTTTCAAAACAGTCGCCTGAAGAAGAAGGAGAAGAAGAAGAAGATGATAGCGATGGTTTCACGCTTCAGTGTCCGATGCAAGTCGTGCGAGAGGCGGTGCGAGAGTACCCGGGAGTAAAACTGAACAGAGAGTTGTTGGAAGACGCGGAAGCGGCACTGGCGTTTTTCGGCGGCGGTCGAGAAGGAGGAGGAAGTTTTAACATCGACGAAGATGGAGCCGGAGAAGGGCTCAACTCTTCTTCTTCTTCTACTCATGTTCTTCGCGTTCGACACAACTTTCTGATGTTGGAAGACTTCGAGGAGATGGTCGAGGAGTCGAGTGGTGCGAGAACAGTTTTGTTGACGATACCTTCCTCCTCGATCTCTTCGAAAGAAGAAGACGTGGCGACGAAAAAGACAGTTTTCTTGAACGCGTTGAAAATATCGGAACAAAATCGAGAGATTGGCGAACGCGAAGAAAAAGCGCGAAGAGACGATTTGTTGGAAGCGAAGAAGAAGTTGGTGAGTCAAGCGAACACCGCGGCGGCGGCGAAGGGGAAGACGAGTTCGAGTGGTGGGGTCGGTAAGAAGAAAACCGGGACAAAGGGCGGCGGCGGCGCGGCGGCAACGAAGAGGAAGAAGGAAGACGACGCAGGTGATTTGAAAATTGGCGGCAAAGATAAAGAAGAAGGCGTGGAAAAAGAAGAGAACATCGATGAAATCCTCTTTGACGACAACGACATCCTTTCTGGAAGCTGCGCAGCAACGAGACGATTCAACACCGGCAAATTTCAGTTGGAACAATCTAAGAAGAGTCACGGCGCCGTCGCGGACGAGAAAGTGTTCAAATTTTTGAGAGAGTTCAAGAAAGAGATTTACGATTCGTACCGGTTGCAATCATTGGTTGAAAAGATGGATTTATCTAGTGACAACGACAGCGTCGACGACATCGTTCTGAAAAGAGAGGATCGCGAAAACGTGCTCCAGTGCATTCGAATCTGGATCAAGATGCGCGTGATGGTCGTCTCCGCTCGACTGGCATTGATCGAGCGAGAAAAATTCTTGAAAGACTGCGAAGCGATGACGAAATTTGCCTCGGAGTACCGCAAAGATACGAAAAATATGACGTCGGCGTTGGCATCATCGGCAGCACTCTCGGACCAAACAAAGACGACTGTTATAGCTCCTTTGAAGACGAAAGCTGCGGATGCGAGAACGGCGAAGACGATTTTGAAGGAGATTCCAACGTACAGCATCGCGAACCGTTCGTTATCGTCGTGGTCGATTCTCTTCAACGAAGACGACGAAGCACTTCTTGACAATGGATGCGTCGAGAGAAGTGACGACATTGACGACGACATTGACGACTACGTCGACGACGGCGTCGACGATGACGTCCAGCATGTGCTCACAATTGAAGAGCAACTCGAGAACGAGATCGAGACATACGAGCAAGACCAAAAGTTTCACCAGTTGATCATGAAAGATTATTTTAGTCACGTCACGCCGGATGGGAGAGAGTTTCGTGAGGTGACTGCAAAACTCGAAAAAACGCTCGAAAAAGTTCTTTGTTCGCCGACGCTGAGAACGAAGACTTTGCACGACCGCGACCGATTACTCGCATCCACGAAATGGTCCGCGGATCAAACCATGGTTTTTGACGATCTCGTTTTACTGTGCGACAACGCGCACTTTCCATCGAACGAAAAGGCGTGCAAAGCCGCGGACGATATTAATCGTCACGTTTTGTATCGCGCTGGATCGGTTTTGAAAAAAGCGTTCGAGATACTCTCGAGTTTCGTCGAGAAAGATCTCCTCGACAGCGAATTTAAAAAATCGGCGTCGCAACTCTTCTCCTCGACTCTCGAACAGACGTACAGACATCAATTTGGAAACATTTTGAATGACATTCTCGACCCGTACGATTCGTTACCCGATTATACGGGAGAAACATCGAAGTTGTTAATGTTTGTGCGCGTGCGCGTGACGAGAGCGATGGAAATTGATAGCGCTTTGAGAGAAAGAGCGCATCAAACTGTGATATCCGCGTGCTTAGAACAGATGTTGAGCGGGATATTTGATGAGTTTTCGAGGCAAAAGACAGAAAAGTTCATCGAGCAGCTCTTGTTCGAAGAAGAAACAGAGGAGAAGGAGAAGAAGAAGGCGAAAGCCGCGAAAGCGTCCTCCTCATCGTCGTCGAAGAAGAAGAAGAGTAACAAGACGGTCAAAGAGACGCCGGTGCCGTCGTTCTCAGAGAAGAGGGACAAGGTCTCGGATAAAGAAGAAGACGAGGAAGAAGAAAAAGAAGACGAAGAAGAAGAAAAGAAAGAGGAGGTTACTCCTGCTCTTCCTCACGTTGCTCCCACCATTGCTGCGCGAGACGAAGGAGGATGTATGGAAGAAGAAAACCTCGAGGCTTGGCAAGAGGTGAAAAAAGCGCGCAGTGCCAAGAGTTCTCCTTCTTCTGTCATCGTCGCGCCGAAAGATCTCGTCGTATCGAAAGTCAAGGTTTCTCCTGTGAAGAAAATACCGACGGCAAAGCAGCAGCAGCAGCAGCAGCAGCAGCAGGAGCGGCGAAAGGAATTGTCTTCCTCGCCTCCGTTACCAAAGTCGCCACCGCCGAAAGAAGTCGTCACCGCCGCGGTCGAGAAGAAGAGAGAGGCGACGAGACGAGCGTTGTTTGTCGATAAGCTCAAGAAGAACGAGATGGCACCTGCTCCTGTAGTCCTTGTTGAAGAAAAGACGAGCGAGGAGAATAAAGAAGGAGATGAAGGTCAAGAAGCAAACGAAGGCAAAAAAGAAGAGACAAACGCGGACGCGGACGACAAAGAAGAAAACGAGAATGCGTACGTCGTTCGAAACGTTTCGGACATTGAGCAGTCTTTCTGCGCCGCTTCAAATCCTCCGCCGATTCAACAACAGCACTACCAACACCATCACCATCAACACTACCAACCTCCACTTCCGCAAATGCCAACCCCACAGATGGTTGACGGTCAAAGAGTAGTTTTTGTGCCGATGATTATTCCCGATAGTGGGAGTATGTCACATCCGATGCCGTTTGGAATGCACCATCATCATTCAATGGTGCCTCCACTTCCTCCGCCGATGCCTCAGCTTCCGGATACCTCCGAAGCGGTTGCTGCAATGTACAACAAGTTCTACCAAGACTTCGTGATGCAGCAGCAACAATATGCACAGCCGCCACCACCACCGTCAAAATCGTCGTCATCGAACATTGGAGGAGGAGCGAACGAAGCGACGAGCGATACGGCGAGTACATCCTCAGACGAGTTCTCGTCGGCGGCCGCGGTGAAATTCTCCTCTACTCCTTCTTCGCCGCCACTTCCTAAAACGCCACCACCAAAAGGTCAGCAGCAGATGGTGGTTAAACATCATCATAAATCAACCTCTTCTTCCTCGTCACCGTCCATGTCGCCGAGTGCATCTTCGTCTTCCATCCGCATCCCTTCGCCTCGTCGGATTGATCCAGCGCGAATTTCATCTTCAGCTTTCCCAAAGCCGCGTCGATCATCGAGAGAGTACAAGAGAGACAATTATCATCATCATCATCGCGGAAACAACACCATCGATCACAACACCAATTTAAAGAGAGAAGAAGACTTTCCAGAGCTTTCTTCTTCGATTACTAAGGATAAAAACACGAAAGCGTCAAATGTGATGTCCCTCGCAAAATCGAGCAAGTCGTGGGCGGAAGCGCAGATGGAGTTGAAGGGCACAAGTTTACCTTCGTTGACGTCGTCGCCGGTGAAGCCACCGTCGCCACCGCAGCGACACCATCAAGTGCAGCGTCAAGTCGCGTGAGACAAAAGTGATCGAGAGTGTTCATATATTATTTTTTACTATTATACTGCAAAGGGAGAGAGCGAGAGACACATTTTTAATACACACCTACATTTAATATTTCAAGGGCAAACTACCTTTCAAAAACAATTACATGCGCTTCACCGAAACCTTTCCTTTCTCGAACAAAGGAGATCCTCCTCCTTTCGAATCCTTTTCAGCGACAATTTGAGGCGTAAAATCATCCGGCGACGACTCCCAAATCACCGTCCCGTCGCACTGACACACCTTCTTGAGATTTTCACCCACCCCGGCGCTTCTCGCGAGCACGGCTGCTACGCGCAAGCCTTTATCTTCTTCTTCTTCGTTTCCAACGACCACCTCTTCGATGCACAAAGCTCTTCCGATGATATCCCAAACGAAAAAGGTCTTTGGCAACTGTAAACTCGCTTTAATCGACCCGTCTTCCATCGCTTGCACCGCGCACAGTTCGCCTAGTATTTCCTCTTGTTTTTCATTTTCCTTCGTCGTCGTGTACACTTCTCCGCAACTCTCCACCCCTCTGGTCGTGTCTCCGTACATCCGCACTCGCAACTTGTATTTTTTTCCTTTTTCTAATCCCAACACGTCCGCCTCAAACGTCGCCGTCTCTTCGTTCACTTGCACGAACCGGACGACACCCTTGCAACTTTTATGCTGATACGCCTCGCCTTTAAACTCCGCCACTGCGGCCAGCGATTGTCTCAGCGTTCTCAAATCCATGCCTAATCTCTCGGCGAGTCGTTCGTTGAACAACTCGACGTTGCCTTGCCCAATCAATCGAGTCTTATATCCCGTAGACGCGATCTTCTCTTCTACCGTTTTCACCGAGCTCGTCGCGAGCACTCTCACCGTGTTCGTTCCCAGAGAAGCGGAGACTTGAATGACGCCCGGAAGGGAAAGGACGGATCGTTCCACTTTCTCCACGCACTTCCCGCACCGCATCTCCACCATGAACTCAATCTCTCTCGCGACTGATTTTTGCTGCTGCTTTTGGTCTTCCGCGACGACGACAACAACGTCGTCGTCGGATGATGATGATGATGATGCAGTGGTGGCGTTACTCGATGACGCCACGTTCGCGTCTCTTCTTTGTCTTTGCCTTTTATCATCATCGTAACCTTTGACGAAGAAAACTCTTCTCCGAGAGAACGACGAAGAAGAAGAACAAAAAGTAGCAGCAGCGCTTTGCATCATCATCGTCTTTATTTTTTAACAACTGTAAGGAACGAGGTCTCGATACTCACTCTCACTCTCACTCTCGCCTGTCTTGTTGCTTTTCGAGACAGAGAGAGAAAGTGTTTTTTGTTTCTCCGTTCGCTTCTGAAGCTACTACGCGTATATATATTGTTATTATATATTGTACTTACTTAATGAGGAGGAAACTCTCTCTTTCTTCTGGAGTGAGTTTTCTCCCCAAAATTCTTCTTCTTTCTTCTTTTTTGCAAAAAAAAAAAGTGCGTGACGTGTCTTTTTTTGTCAACAAAACCCACAACGGGGAGAGAGAAAAAAGCAAGCGCATCGTGATCTTCTGCGTCGTCACTTTTTTTTTAATCATCGAATATATATCTCATTTAAAGAACATGTTCGCCATCTCCAGTTCCGCCGCTTCCTCCTTGGGCCAAAAGTGCCAACACGCGTCGTGCTCCTCTCGATGCGCGTGCGCGCGAGGGTAAGATTATATTCTTTTTCTTTTCTCTTTTAATTTTCTCGTTTCGCGATTGGAAAGAAAGGAGAGGATCGAACCCGCGATTGCTTTTCTTTTTATCATTACCCTTACGCGTGTGTGTGCGCTTTATGATCGTGACGCTGACGTTCTCCTTCTTCTTTCTCTCTCTGTGTGTCTCTTTATTTCTGACGAACAGGTTGAAGACGGTCTCCAGAGCCGCGAGAAAGACCCCGGTCGCGTTCGCCGTCAACGCCGAACAAGTACGTTTTTCGTTTTATTTATTCCCGTGTGCCCTTCTTTCTCTCTGTGCGTCGCCGAAACGTAACTGACGACGAGAAACATTCATTCAACAATAACAACAACAGAAAGCGGTCGTCGTTCTCACCGGCACCGCTGGCGTCGCGGGCACCTTGACTTTGACGCAAGAGGACCCGTCTGGCGCGACGACGGTTGTCGGCGACATCACCGGTTTGGCGCCGGGCAAACACGGTTTGCACGTCCACGAATTCGGCGACACGACCAACGGATGCATGTCCACTGGCCCGCACTTTAACCCGAACAAGATGACGCACGGTGCGCCGACGGATACGACCAGACACGCTGGTGATTTAGGTAACGTCATCGCGGATGCCGGCGGATGCAAGTTTACCATCAAGGATATGCAAATTCCGTTGTCCGGCCCGAACTCCATCGTCGGCAGAGCATTCGTCATTCACGAGTTGGAAGATGATTTGGGTAAAGGGGACAACTCGGAAATCGGCACGCAAGGCAAGACGAGCTCTACGACAGGGAATGCGGGCGGTCGTCTTGCCTGTGGCGTTGTTGGACGAGCTTAAAGAGAAGAGAAGAGATCTCTTAGCGCAGCTGAACACGTCCGCATTTACTCGTGTGTTTCAGAAATTGCGACTAATCGACCTAGACCTAAACCCGGTAACCAGTTTTAACACTATTTTGACGCGCACGCGACTTCACGACTCGCGACTACGCGTGTACGCGACAAGCAGTATTGACGAGTAATCTTCATTAAAACTTCTTCACGCTCTCGCTCTTGAAAGTTTTTTAAGACTTTAGTTTTCATCTCTCTAAGAGAGAATTTTACAAACAATC
>Ga0181607_10001263_pt1 | contig 22695 bp, 22 predicted proteins | sample 041ome_9_FD_132420 | JGI IMG/M metagenome (GOLD analysis project Ga0181607, IMG submission 132420) | Coastal salt marsh microbial communities from the Groves Creek Marsh, Skidaway Island, Georgia - 041413US metaG (megahit assembly) | ecosystem: Environmental > Aquatic > Marine > Intertidal zone...
AAAGTGTTAAGAAGCAAATGCCGCAGTTTGGTTGCCCAACCGAATGAATGCACTGCGTCCTGGAACATAATATTTTGTGTTTTACACGATCTCGACGCAATATTTCCTGCAAGAGAAAAAGGACAAATCAAACACAAATTCGGTTAGACAGATTAGCGCGTAACATCCGCACGCCCCATAGGCAATTATTTACGAACGTTTAGAAGGCGCAAATCTGACCCCACAACTTAAGACAGATGAAGTGCAGGATGTTGGGCGCGCGAATTTTAATGGACGCGAAGTCCGTCGGGTTCATCCCAAATAGGATGAACCCCCCGGGTCACATCGCCGAATAGATCGTATGTATTTTCTGAACGGCCTGTTCTGGCGACATCTCTTCACCTTCACCCGTGCGACGGTTCGTCACTTCAACCACACCGTTTTTCAAACCACGCGGGCCAACGGTGATGCGCCATGGCAAACCAATCAAATCCATGGTGGCGAATTTGCCCCCTGCCCGCTCTTTGCTATCATCGTAAAGCGGATCAAGACCCAGCGCGAGAAGGGATTTATATAGGCTATCACAGGCTGCATCTGCCTCTTCATCACCCTGTTTCAGGTTCATAATACCACAATGGAACGGCGTGACCCCTTCGGGCCAAATAATGCCATTATCGTCGTGATTCGCCTCGATCAATGCGCCGATCAATCGTGATACACCAATCCCGTGGCTGCCCATATGGACGGGCACATTGTTGCCATCTGCATCCTGCACCATAGCGTTCATCGATTCAGAATATTTGGTCCCAAAATAGAAAATTTGGCCAACTTCAATGCCCCGCGCAACGCGGCGGCGTTCTTCTGGGAGCTGATTGAACAGTTCTGCATCATGGGTTTCATCGGTGCGCGCATAAAGCGATGTGAATTCATCCAATACACCCTGACAAGCCGCGCGATCATCATAATCAATTTCGCGATCCCCAAAGCTAAGGTCAGTGACCTTACTGTCATAAAACACCTCGGATTCGCCCGTTTCAGCAAGGACCAAGAATTCATGCGTATCATCGCCACCAATCGGGCCACTATCCGCGCGCATTGGGATCGCCTGGAGCCCCATGCGTTCATACGTGCGCAGATAACTGACCAAGTGGCGATTGTAGGCATGAAGCGCATCTTCTCTGGTCAGGTCAAAGTTATAGCCGTCTTTCATATAAAATTCACGACCCCGCATAACACCAAAACGCGGGCGAATTTCATCGCGGAATTTCCATTGGATTTGATAAAGCGTCATTGGCAAATCTTTATAGGACCCGACGTGTGAACGAAAAATATCAGTCACCAATTCCTCAGCCGTTGGGGTGAATAACATATCGCGATCATGACGATCCTTCATCCGCAGCATTTCTGCCCCATACGCGTCATAACGTCCGCTTTCACGCCACAAATCTGCGCCCTGCAAAATTGGCATCTGGATTGGCAAATGGCCTGCACGCAACTGTTCCTCGTGGATAATATTTTCCAACTTGCGCAACACCTTAAACCCAAGGGGCAGCCACGAATAAATCCCCGCACTTGCCTGTTTGATCATGCCTGCACGCAACATTAAACGGTGGCTGACAATTTGGGCTTCGGATGGGTTTTCTTTTAGTACAGGTAGGAAGTAACGGGATAGGCGCATGATTAACCCCATAGGTTTGTTGTTTTCTTGCCTCTCCTTAGCCGTCCAAATGACCCCACACAAGCCCAAGGCGCGCTTTCCCTCTTGAATCAATCGTAACACTTGCCGATGTTAGGGGAAACAAGGGACTAAGTATGGCACTACCGATTAAAAAGCAGGCGAAATATTGGGGGATCGGTGCGATCGTCCTTGCACTTATGTTGTGGTATTTAGGAAATATCTTGCTCCCCTTCGTGTTGGGGGCGGCGATTGCCTATTCCCTTGACCCTGTTGCCGATCGATTAGAGGCTGCAGGCTTGACACGCGTATCGGCCACCGGAATAGTGTTCGTTGGATTGCTGTTAATCATCCTGCCTGCAGTATTGTTGGCGATTGTGGTCCTATCAAACCAAATTCAAGGTCTGCTGAACCTGACGATCGATGCAGAGCGTGTCGCATACATTGAAAGCTTAATCCGCTCAATTCTGCCCGCGCGTTTGGCTGAACAATTTGATCTGGTTCAGGCCTTGCAGAAATTGGGGGAATTTATCAGCGCCCGAGCCGCCGCATTTTTCCAAAACTTTGGATCGCAATTGTTTGGGGCCTTGATCACATCAGCAGGGTCGATTGTGAACATCGCAATGCTATTCGTCATCGCCCCAATTGTTGCAGTTTATCTGTTGCTAGATTGGGACAATATGGTTGCGCGTATTAATGATCTGATCCCGCGCGATCATGCCCCTATTGTGCGGCGCCTTGCCAGTGACATTGATGCAACCCTATCGGCGTTTGTGCGTGGGATGGGGAGCGTATGTTTAATCCTTGGAATTTATTATGCTGTGGCGTTGATGGTGGTTGGATTGAACTTTGGTCTTGTAGTTGGCTTGGTTGCAGGTTTGGTCACATTCATTCCCTACGTCGGTGCCTTGGTTGGTGCGGCCTTGGCCCTTGGGTTGGGGCTGTTTCAATTTTGGGGGGATTGGTCGTCACTTGCGATTGTGGCAGGCATCTTTTTCGCGGGTCAGATGATCGAAGGAAATTACCTGACCCCAAAACTAGTTGGCGGTTCGGTTGGATTACACCCCGTTTGGCTTTTGCTGGCCCTAAGTGTTTTTGGCGCGCTCTTTGGATTTATCGGTATGTTGATCGCTGTTCCACTGGCCGCAACGCTTGGAGTACTTGCACGCTTTGTCACAGCGCAGTACTTAGAAAGCCGACTTTACCGCGGGTTAAGCGGAAAAGGATAAGAGGCAACTATGTCCGAGCAACTGATCTTTGATTTGCCAACGCGCCCCGCGTTGGAGCGTGGTGATTTTTTTATCTCCAATAGCAATGCCTTGGCACTTTCTATGATCGAAGATTGCGAAAATTGGCCACAAAACAAACATTTGCTAGTCGGGCCCAAAGGGTCAGGTAAAACGCATTTGGCAAATGTCTGGGCCAATCAACGCGGAACCCGCGTAATCGCCAGCACGGATATAACTGACCAATCGGTCGAAGAATATGCAGCGCAGGATTTGGTGATTGATGACATCCCCTTAATCTTGGGTGTGGCATCTCGCGAGGCGACGTTGTTTCACATTCACAATTTGTGTTTGGCCAATGGAAATGCGTTGTTGATGACGGGAACGGGCCATGTGGCCACATGGACTTGCGCCCTACCCGATTTGGCATCCCGTCTAAATGGGACACGCACGGCGCGTTTAGATCCGCCCGATGATTTGTTATTTCAGGCACTGCTTGCTAAATTATTCGCTGATCGTCAGTTGTTTCCACCGCCTGACATATTCCCCTATTTATTGCTGCGATTGGAGCGGTCTTATGATGCGGCACAAAATGCTGTGGATCATATTGATCGCGCAGCACTGTCGCGCAAACGCCCTATCACGCGTAGTTTTGTTGCATCGATAATTGATGATCTGATCACGGCTTAAGTGTTGCATCACGCCATTTGCGTGTTTTAAAACCAAGAAAAACGAAAGCGCTGAAGATGTCATCACGCCCACGTCAAGCATCCCGCCGATGGACCCCATTTGATGGGTCGATCTATCGTTCTGATCCGCACGCAGAATTATCCAAGGTTGGTGTCATTGATGTCGGATCAAACTCTGTTAGGATGGTTGTCTTTGATGGTGCTGCGCGCTCGCCTGCATATTTTTACAATGAAAAGGTCATGTGTGAATTGGGTGCAGGCTTTTCAGAAACAGGCATTCTGAACCCGCAGGGACGCATACGCGCATTGGCGGCGATTGCACGCTTTGTGCAAATGGCGCGGGCGATGGAGGTTCCAAAATTAACCGCCGTCGCAACCGCCGCGGTGCGCGATGCCGAAGATGGTGAGGAATTTTGCTTAGATGTTTTGAACCAGACGGGTCAACAGATCACAATCGTAAACGGTGAAGAAGAGGCCCGCCTATCCGCCCAGGGTGTATTGTTGGGCTGGCCAGGATCCTATGGATTGGTCTGCGACATTGGCGGTTCCTCGATGGAGCTGGCAGAGATTTCAGGTGGGATCGTTGGAAAACGCACCACATCTGACCTTGGCCCGCTTCAGTTAAAGGAAATCAAAGGGGGTGCTAAGGCGCGCGCCAAGGCCATAAAAACCACCGTCAAAGATTTGGCCGAACAAATGGGTCCGCAGCATAATCGACTGTTTCTGGTCGGGGGATCATGGCGGACATTGGCCCGCATTGACATGCATCGGCGTGGCTATCCGCTGCATGTTTTGCACGAATACCGCATGGACAGAACATCAGTTAATGAAACAATCGATTATCTCGCGACAGAAGATCATGGGGAACTGCGCTTGGCCTGTCGTATTTCAGAAAATCGGATGACGCTGGTCCCATATGCGGCTGAGGTTTTACAAAGGCTTTTACAGGAATTCAAACCCGTCGACATCGCGATTTCCAGTTACGGTATTCGCGAAGGAATGCTGTACGAAGTGATGCCCGATGAGATGCGAGCGGCCGATCCTCTGTTGGCGGCCTGCCGATTTGTCGAAGAAAAGGACGCGCGCGTACCGGGTTTTGGGGATCGTTTGTATGAATTTGTGACCCCTCTGTTCGTGGATGCGGAAGAAGATTTCCAGCGGCTCATTCGGGCCGCGTGCCTATTGCATGATGTCAGTTGGCGCGCCCATCCCGATTTTCGCGCAAATCTATGCTTTGAAACAGCGACGCGTTCGAACCTTGGGGGATTAAAACATTGGGAACGTGTGTTTTTGGGCCTTTCACTCCTGCACCGCTATCGCAACAACCGCGAAGGATCGCCCTATGCCAATCTATTCCCCTTGCTAAGTGAAACGCAAATCGAACAGGCCGAAATTCTTGGCAAGGCAATGCGCATCGGTGCCATGTTATGGGTAAAGGATAACAAAAAACGCGCCGCTCTAAACTGGAATGAAACGACCCGCGAATTGGTTTTAGAACTTAGCCAAAAAAATGTAGACCTTTTTGGGGAGGTCTGCGCCGCACGTCTGGGTTCACTTGCATCAACGTTAAATGCAAGCTCTAGGTTGTTACTAGTGTAGAGTTTTCGCCGACAATGATGACACATGATGAAACTTTTGCCTCGGTGTAGCTGCCCGCAAGCTTTAAAACAGCAACACCGCCTACATTTACCAATAATCCATTTTCAACTGCGGTATAGGTGGTCGCTGTATTACTCATAAATCCGCGAATTGGCGTCGCTACCAAACAGAGCATCAAACCATTCAACATTATAGGTTGCGATCCGCATGTGGTTCTACCGATGGATATTCAAAATTTTCTCATACGCCCAATTAGCCTGAATCAGACGTTTTTCAGCCAGTTTCACCGCCTCTTCTGGAACGCCTCGGGCAATCATGCGATCGGGATGATATTCTCGTACCAAGGCGCGCCAGGCCTGTCGCACAGTTTCAGTATCCGCATTAGGCTCAATACCCAAAACACAATAGGGATCTGGGTTTTCATCTGGAACAAAACGTGCGCGCATATTGACGAAATCGCGCGATTGCACGCCAAAAATACGGGCCACCTCTTCCAGGAAGACATTTTCGTTTGGGTGATACCTGCCATCGGCAACCGCGATGTAAAACAATCCCTCTAGCAGATCGACCAATGCCTGATGCCCTTCGCCAAACATATCGCGAATGCGCGCGGCATAAAGGTCGAAACCCGCAACATCTTTTCGCGCCAAATCAAACACACGCGCCGCGTTTTGAGTTTCTGAGGCAGGAATATGAAACACCTGACGAAACGCTGTAACTTCATTCCGCGTGACCAATCCATCCGCCTTGGCCATTTTTGCGCCCAGGGCAATGACGGCGATCGTAAAACCAATCGTGCGTTCGGGAGGTGTACGCAGTTTTTCAAAAACCGCTGAGAGTCCTTCCCCCTGGGCAAGAGCGGCTAACGCATCTGATATTCGTTTCCAAATTGACATGAGTGGATCCTAATTGCCCCCAGATTAGAGCATTTTCTGCATCAGCACCAGATCAAGCCATTGATCAAATTTGCGCCCCACTTCGCGTAATGTGGTCATTTTTTGAAACCCTAATCGTTCATGAAACCGCATCCCTGCGGGGTTCCCAGAACTGACTCCTGCAAACATGGAATGGCCCCCTTGAACTTTGGCGTGCTCCAAAGTGTACAACATGATTGCCCGCCCGACCCCACTGCCAAAATGATCGGGGTGCAATTGCACGGTATGCTCCATTGTATGTGCATATCCAACACCACTGCGAAATTGCCCATAGGTTGCAAACCCAACGATCCCAACATCACTTTGCGCTACAAAAAAACCATGACCCTGTGCCTGGCGCGCCGCAATATCAGCGGCCACATCCGCCACCAATTTTTCGGCAAAATTAAAGGTTACCAACGTGTCGCGGATATAATGGTTCCAGATGTCGGTCACCGCACAGGCATCATCAGGCGCGGCATCGCGGATTACGATTTGAGTGTGACTGTTCCTTTGGGAGTTTTGAGCGTCGCGAGAAATGATGGCACCTCCGATCCGCGCACGTCCACGCGCGGGTCTGAATGTAGCGGGCTCAGAAATGAACGCAAGGAATTTGCATCCGGGTGCGACACAACAAGTTTTTCCAACGTGCAACCAACATCTGGCAGGCGCTCTGTCGGGGTCTGCGCCCCCATCCAGTCAATGATTGCCGGCGCAAATCCATCCAGTGGCAGCTTACCCGATTTTGGAACCGTAATTTGCCATGTCAAATCCCCCCGCGATACGGTGAGAAATTCGCCGGTCCCCATTAGAGTTTTTCCAATCACACGTCGGGGTTCTTCCGTGGCCATGACCCAGTTTGTCAAGCGCATCTCACCTGTAAATTCATCCAATGCAAACCAACGTGCACGTTCCGGTTTTGGCGCATCAGGATCAATCGCAATTAATTCCAGATAAAGATCACCCAAACGCAAAAGTTTGTTGTGGGTTCCAAAAAGGGCATGTTTCCCACCTTCGGAAAGGGGCACACTAAGCTGTTCTTCCAAGGCCGCTGCATCGCGTGCAAGATCTGTTGAACTAATTACGATATGATCAATAGTAAGCATGCGTTATTAGAGTTTTAAATTCCGAATGATATTAGGCCACTGCCCCGCTGAAATAAACAGTTGCATCAAGTTTTTGGTGCAGTGGCATGCGGTGTGATTTCTTTTCGTTTTTGAACTACCTCGCGCCAACTCATGTAACTGATAGACCCGACGATAATCAGCCCCCCCGAGATGACAAAGGGATCAATTGGTTCGCCAAAAAATACAGTCCCTATCGACACAGCCCAAATCAATTGTAGGAATGCCACTGGTTGCGTGACGCTCACTGGTGCTGCCGCAAAGGCCAGAGTCATGGTATAGTGTCCTGCTGTAGCCAATGCAGAAACGGCGAACAAAATCATCACCTCTTCTTGTGTTGGAGGCACCCACACGGCCCATGCCAGTGGTGCAAGCCCGATGGACGTGGTAATCGATAACATTACAACTACCATTACAGCGCTTGTTTTGCCACTTAGGTGTTTAGCCGTTAAATAGGAACTGGCCATGAATACAGCTGTTGCCAACATCGCGATATGGCCATCGCTGACCTCTCTAAATCCTGGGCGCAGAATAATCATTGCACCAACCAACGCCCCAAGAACAGCCACCAAACGGCGCAACGCAAGTGTTTCACCCAAGAGAAGCGCAGCTCCCAGTGTCACATAAACGGGCGACAGGTAGTTCATGGCCGTAACATCCGCGATTGGAATGCGGGCCATGGCATAAAACCAAAGGGTGACCGCAACTGTATGCACAACCCCGCGAAATGCAAAAATGGGCCACAACCCATTCACCCCGCCGGAGCGACGCATGGCGGGGATCATGGGGATCAAAAACAAAAGTCCTAGTACGTATCGTAAAAACGCGGATTCTGCTGCAGGAATGCGGGTACCCGCTAACTTAACGAGCGCTATTACCCCTACAAATAGGATGCCCGTTATAATCATCCAAGCAACCCCGATCAGAGGGTTTTTGGGTGCTGATGCGTCTGTTGCAGTCGTCACGATGCCATCCTTCTACACTCTAAATAGAAGGCTGTGTGCAATTGACCACATGATCAGTGCGATAACGAAATCCAATATTTTCCATGCGCGCGGATTTTGAAATAGAGGTGCAAAGAATCGCGCGCCGTATCCCAATGCTAAAAAGAAAACGAAACTTGCGCTGATCGCCCCCACTCCAAATACCCATGGGTCCGCAGATTGTGCCGCCAACGAACCAACCAAAACTACTGTGTCTAGATAGACATGTGGATTCAACCAGGTCAGCATCAGACAAATCGCAATAGATTTCCAAAGATCGTTTTCCTCTGCCCCGGAATGCATCGCGGAGCCACTTCTGATGGCCGCAAGAAACGCGCGTAGGCCGTAAAACACCAAAAACGCCGCTCCAAAATATCGCAGATAATCGACAATTGCAGGATAGGTTTGAACCAACGCACTAAATCCTGCGACCCCAGCGACGATCAATACAGCGTCGGAAATCGCGCAAACAAGCACCAGTGGCAACACATGTCGCCTCAAAATACCAGCGCGCAGAATAAACGCGTTTTGTGCACCAATCGCTAAAATGAGTGAAAAGCCAAGCGCAAATCCGCTAGCCATAATTGAAAACATCTGGGCCAACTTAATTCAGATCGTATATACCCTGTTTAGGTTGGTCTGTTGTCATAAACAATAGCAGAATATTCCCCAGATATAGGGGCGCGAACGCCTTTCGGTGAAATGTGTGAATTCGATTTGATATTCGGTGCGTGCGATAACCAACCCTTCGACACCAAACTTTTCAAGCTTCCGTGAGATGTCGACTCGATGATCTTGATTGTCATCTCTTTGTTTATAATATCGCAAGACAGAGCAACGCTGTAAATTTCAGCGATCACCAATTTCTAAAAAATATACACTTAGAACCCAAATTTTTGGGAAGTTTTACACAGCAGCAAAGTCGGCGGGCAGACTTTGCCCGCCACTCTGATCAAAGCGCGGCCATGACCTCATCATTGGCCTCAAAATTCGTTGTAACACGTTGGACGTCATCGTCATCTTCAAGCGCATCAACCAATTTCATAAGTGAACGCAGTCCATCCAGGTCCAGTTCTGTTGTTGTTGTTGGTTTCCATATCAATTTGGTTGATTGGCTCTCGCCCAAGTCTGTTTCTAACGCATTGGACACCTCGTGCAAATCAGTATCTGCACAATAGATCAAATGGCCATCTTCCGAACTTTCCACATCTTCCGCACCCGCTTCAATCGCCGCCATCAGAACTTCGTCTGCATCGCCAACGCTTGCGTCATATGCGATTTCGCCTTTACGGTCGAACATAAAACCAACAGAGCCTGTTTCACCTAGGTTTCCACCGTTCTTGGAAAAAGTGGATCGCACGTTTGACGCGGTACGATTGCGATTGTCGGTCATTGCCTCAACAATTACTGCGATCCCATTGGGGCCATAGCCTTCATAACGGATTTCTTCGTATTCTTCGCCATCCCCTGCTGTGGATTTTTTTATCGCTCGTTCGATCACGTCCTTTGGAACCGAATTCGACTTTGCCTCTTTCACCGCAAGGCGCAGACGTGGATTTTTCTCAGGATCAGGATCGCCCATTTTTGCAGCGACAGTGATCTCTTTGGATAACTTTGAAAACAGCTTAGACCGCGCAGCGTCCTGGCGCCCTTTTCGGTGCTGAATGTTTGCCCATTTGGAATGGCCCGCCATTGTTCCCTCCTGGTTAAATTGGTCGTGACCGTATTATTAGTCTATGTTCAAATGGGCAAGCCCGATCACAATGGAAAAACCCATGGGATTAGAACGGAAACCAAAATTCCAATCGAAAGGTTCAGTGGAATTCCGATTTTCATGAAATCAGTAAATCGATACCCGCCCGGCCCAGAAACCAATGTGTTCGTCTGATAGCCAATTGGTGTGGCAAATGACGCAGATGCTGCCACCATGACCACCACCACAAAGGGACGTGCGTCATACCCAAGCGCGTCCGCAAGTCCAATTGCTATAGGTGTAATCACCACCGCAACCGCATTATTTGACACCATTTCAGTCAAGACCGAAGTCAGCAGATATAGCGCCCAAAGGGCAAAAACACCTGGCATCCATGTTAATGCAGGTGCTAGGGCAATCACAATCATTTCAACAGAGCCCGAATGTTGCAATCCCGCACCAATTCCCAACATGGCAAAAATAAGGGATAAAAGCCGTCCATCAACAAATGAAAACGCCTCTTCAGTATCAATGCAGCGGGTTAGAAACACAATCGCCATACCAACAATGGACAACACCAAAATCGGCGCAACCCCAAGCGCGGACAATGCTACAATTCCGATCAAGGTTCCCACAGCAATGGGCGCGTGTCCCCGACGATAGGCGCGCTCTTTCGGTTTCGACACATCCAGTAGGTTCATTTCATCTGCAAGGCGTTGGATGTCCGCAGGCGCACCCTCAAGCAGAAGGGTATCCCCGACTTGGACAATCAGATCATCCATCTTGCTCATCAGGTTTTGGTTTCTGCGATGCACAGCCAGCGCGTAAACACCGTAGTGGCGACGCAGCCGCAGATCTGCCAAACGTCGTGCAACCATTTTACAACCCGGTGTTATCAATACCTCTACCGTTGTAGTTTCAACTGAAGAAAGCTGTTCAACACGTCGCAGGGACTTATTTTCTTGCAAGCTTAGCAATTCAGTCATCTGCGTACGTAAGATGACACGATCTCCTTGCTGCACCTCAAGTCCTTTAAGATTACGGCGCAACGACTCTCCTTTGCGCACAACATCAATCAGTCGTACACCATCACGTTTGAACAATTGAACACTTTTTATCTCACGACCAATCAAGTTGGATTCAGGTGGAATGACCGCCTCGGTAAAAAATTTCATGCGCGACTTATCGGTCAATAAACTGGCAAGGCTATCGCGCTTGGGAAGCAGTGAAGGACCAAAGAAGTAAAGATAAATCGCCCCCCAAATTACCACGACCAAACCAATCGGGGTGACCTCAAATATTGAAAACGGCTCTAACCCTTGGGCACGGGCCACACCATCGACCAAGAGGTTTGTCGATGTTCCAATCAGGGTTAATGTCCCCCCCATAATGGCCGCATAAGACAGCGGGATCAAAAGGCGACTGGCCTGAATGCCCATGGTTTTAGCCAATTGCATAAACACTGGGATCATAACGACGACGACAGGTGTATTGTTCACAAAGGCCGATCCAACAACCACAATCAACAAAAGCGCAACCAGCGCCCGATAGGGACTGTTCTTGGCTGTCCGTTCGGCGGCTGCGATAAAACTTTCTAATGCTCCTGTACGTACCAATGCCCCCATGACTATGAACATGCTCACAATCGTCCATGGCGCAGGATTCGACAGGACACTTAGTGCAAAATGATAAGGCAAGAGTCCCAAAACCATCATAAGAGCCACACCTGAGATCGCCACAACCTCGGTTGGGAAAATTTCGGTGATGAACATAGCAAACATAGCCAAAACGATGCCAATGCCAACCCATGCTGCGATGTCAGAACTTATTTCAATCATGCATCCGTCTTTTTTGGTGAGACAAGCGCCATACCAATCAACATAAAACCAAGAGCCAGAAATAGATAGATTGTAAGGGGTTCATTCAACAACACGAATGACCACGCCACCCCAAAGAGCGTGACAAAATAACTTACTTGCGCTGCGAATGTTGCCCCAACTCGGGCAACCAACCACACATATCCCGCGTAAACCAACGCGTGCAGCACTGCTGATGCAAAAAGCGCAAGTTCGGGTGCGCCGATGCCATTCATTGGATTAATCCATTGTCCAGACCAAAGCGTCAGAGGAAGCACAACGATCATGCCGATCAGGGATGCCCCCCACAGTGTTTCTATTGCGTTGTGGTGCATCGTTCCAAATTTTGCGAGATAATTTCCCTCGATCCCGTAGAAAAACGGGGCCGCCAAGGCGACGGGAATGAATAAAACGGCCATTTTATCGGGCAGACTTGCCTCAGGCAGGACAAGGATCGCAACACCCACCATTCCACTGATCAACCCCAAAAACCGCCAGGCAGAAAACCGTTCGTTTCCAATGACAATCGCAATAGGAAAGGCGAACATGGGCACCGCCGCAATACAAATCGCCAAGGCATAACCTGGTACATGTACCGCCGCAGAATAGGACGCATAATTTGGTAATATCGTTCCAATGAATGCAATGATCACGAAAAGCCGAATGGACCCTGCGGTAATCCATGGAATTGATCCGCGCGCGACAATCATCGCGCCAAGCAAAACAACACCGATCACAAATTGCCAAAATATCAGGCCAAGGGGCATGTGCCCACCACTCACAGCGATCTTGCTCAGCGGGATACTTGCCCCCCACCCGATGCCGAATAGCAACAGTGCCGCATAGGGCAAAAATCGTGAGTTCATGGTGAGCTGGCCTCTAGCAGGCCACCGTGACGGATCATTTTAACCACTTGCGCTTTGCCTGTGCGATCATCGGTTTCGACAAACAGACCACTTAGAGTCGCGGGTCCTTCAGCGGGTGTAAAGCGCCCTTTGGACATGCCCGTAATAAATCGACGCATCGGTTCAGTTTTTTCCATACCGATCACGCTATTATAGTCGCCGCACATACCTGCATCAGATTGATATGCAGTGCCTTCGGGCAAAATCATCGCGTCCCCAGTTGGGATATGTGTATGCGTGCCCACAACCACAGAGGCCCGACCATCAGAGAAATGCCCCATCCCCATCTTTTCGGATGTCGCTTCGCAGTGCACATCGATCAAACTGGCCTGCACTGACCCACCCAACGGATGCGAACGCAGCACCTGATCCACCGCAGAAAACGGATCATCATAGGGGCGCTTCATGAACACCTGCCCCAAAACTTGGGCGACCAATATTTTGCGTCCTCGGGTGTCACTAAAAATCCGCGCGCCTCGACCGGGGGCGGATTTTGCGTAATTCAATGGACGAATGATCCGTGCTTCACTTTCGATGAAGGTCATCATCTCTTTTTGGTCAAACGCATGATCACCTAGCGTGATACAATCTGCACCCGCCTCTAAAATAGCCTTGGCATGTGCCGCATTTAGGCCGGCACCGCTGGTTGCGTTTTCCGCATTCACGACAACGAAATCCAATTTCCACGCCTGACGCAGATCTGACAGTTGGTTTACAATCGCCGTTCGCCCTGCACGTCCAACGACATCACCTAGAAATAAAATCCTCATGCCAACAGCCCTATGGCGCATATTCTAAAAGTGCAAGTGGCATTTGTTTTTCCAATTTTTTGTGTCGCAATTCGCGGATAAAATATGCGCGAAAGACGGTCACTACGGCTACGAAAACTACGCACCGAAGCCGGGCCTCAACACCGATATTATCTGATTTCGATAATTTCGCGTTCTGTTACAATCATATTAAGCGGTTGATCTGTAACTTCTAAGGGCAATTCGGCGCATTCTTGGGCGCTGTAGGCAAATCCAATCGCAAATGTCGCACGTTTCGCGCGCAACGATTCCAACGTACGATCATAAAAACCACCGCCATAGCCCAATCGCCCACCTGCACGCGTGAACGCAATCAATGGAACAATTACCAATTCAGGTTCGAAATACTCGGCAACCGCAGGAACGCGCGCTCCAAAGTGACCATCCACCAGTGTGCAATCAGGTTCCCATCTGGAAAATAACAGCGGTGATGCCTCTTTCACGATCACGGGCACACCCACGGATCCATGCGCGGCAGCCTCTGCCATGGCAGGCAGTGGATCAATTTCGGTGCGGATTGGCATATACCCTGCGCAGGGAACACCACGGTAGCCCGCCAAAACTGATGACAACATGCCCGCCGACGATCCCACATTTTCCTCATGCGCCTCTTTCCTGCGGGCAAACCCAGCCTTGCGTGCCGCTGCTTTTTGTTCGTCAATCGTCATAAAAGGAATACTCCCGCAAGTGTCAGAAACGCAAAAAACCCAACCACATCTGTCACAGTTGTCACAAACGCCCCTGATGCAAGCGCAGGGTCGATCCCCAGTTGTTCTAAAATAATGGGGATTGCCGTACCGGCCAGCCCCGCAACGATCATGTTGATGATCATTGCAAGTGCAATGACATACCCCAAGGCGGGCGAGCCAAACCAAATCACGCCCACAATTCCCATCACAACAGCGAAGAGCAAACCATTAATCGCCCCAACCGAAATTTCGCGAGTGATAACACGCCATACGTTAGAGCCTGTCAGGTCTTTGGTTGCGATGGCGCGCACCGCAACGGTCAAACTTTGCGTGCCTGCATTCCCGCCCATTGAGGCAACAATCGGCATCAACACTGCAAGCGCAACAAATGTTTCAATGGTGTCTTCGAAAATTGCAATGACCAGGGATGCAAGTATTGCGGTACACAAATTCACCGCCAACCAAGGCAGGCGTTGTTTTGTGGTCTCAATCACACTGTCGCTTAGGCTGCTTTCGCCAACGCCCGCAAGGCGCAGGATATCTTCTTCGTGTTCTTCATCCAGAACAGCCATCGCGTCATCAATCGTGATGACCCCCACCAAACGCCCCTCTTCATCCACGACGGGCGCAGAGATCAGGTGGTACTGGTTAAAGGCATAAGCGACATCGCCTTCGTCTTGGGTTGCAGGAAAAACCTCAAAAACGTTTTCCTTTAGATCCATCAGCGCCATATCGCGTTTTGAGGACATCAATCGACCAAGGGTCACGTTTCCAATCGGGCGCAAACGCGGATCAACCAAAACGATATGATAAAATTGATCTGGCAGACCCTTTTGGCGGCGCATGAAATCAATCGCCTGTCCCACAGTCCAATGCTCAGGCGCCTTAACGACTTCGCGCTGCATCAAACGACCCGCAGAATATTCGGGGAATTGAAGCGCCTTCTCGACCGCAACCCGATCGCTATCATCAAGCGCATCAAGAATTTGAGTTTGTTGTTCTTCCTCCAAGTCTTCTAAAAGATCGACAACATCGTCACTGTCCAGATCCCGCACCGCCTCGGCCAGAACCTCTGGCTTCAGATAAGAGATGACCTCTTCACGCAGGGCGTCATCCAATTCCGAAAGAACATCACCATCAAAATCACGGTCATATAACAGGATTAGACGCCGACGATCATAAAGGCCGACTTGTTCCAACAGGTCGGCAATATCGGCGGGGTGCATATCCTCAAGTAGAGTGAGCAGCGCCTCACGATCTTCTCGATCTACGGCAAATAAGACCGCCGAAACATCGCGCCGAGAAAGCGAGTAATCAACGGCATCCGCGTCCACGTCACCCTCTGGTGTCAATGTGCGATCCTCCATGTATTCCTCCCTTCTGTTGCACTCAGCTTATTGCTAATCCAATAGGTGTTACAATCCAAAAACCGCTAGTGTTATCCCACCGTTCGCGCCATATACTGTGACCCTAAGTGGCGCAAGGTGGATTTTGGTGACGACATGGATAGTCGAAAAATTGTTAAAGGACGGGTTCTATCATTTTCGGAAGACCCCTTCAAAAGTAACTTCAATTATGAATCTTTAATTACTGATACTAAACACATATATATCAATGATGGGATAATTGAAGCCATCGAAGCCACACCAAATCACGCCCCCGAATATGATATTGCTGAACGGATCGATCACGGCAATCACATAATCATGGCGGGGTTTGTTGATGCCCACGTTCATTATCCCCAAACCGCCATTATTGCCAGCTGGGGCAAACGCCTGATTGATTGGTTAAACGCCTATACCTTCCCTGAGGAAATGCGGTTTGGCGATCCTGAATATGCCACAGAGATCGCCACACTTTACCTCGAATTTGCCCTTCGCAATGGCACGACAACTGCGGCCAGCTATTGCACAATTCACCCCGAAAGTGTGGATGCCTTTTTCTCAGCGGCTGCGGATCGCAACATGTGTGTTGTTGCCGGAAAAACCTGCATGGATCGCAACGCACCCGATAGCCTACGCGACAGCGCCCAAACCGCTTATGATGACAGCAAGGCTTTACTTGAACGCTGGCAGGGACAGGGACGTGCGCACTATGCAATCTCGCCGCGTTTTTCTCCGACCTCAACCCCAGATCAGCTGGATGCCCTTGGGGCATTGTGGACGGAACATCCTGAGTGTTTGATGCAAACGCACCTATCCGAACAAACCGATGAAATCGCATGGGTGAGTAAATTGTTTCCGAATGCGCGGGATTATCTGGATACATATGAAACCTTTGGCCTGTTGGGCGAGCGCGGGATCTATGGGCACTCAATCCACCTAGAACCGCGCGAAATGGACCGACTGGCCGAAGTTGGTGCATCTGTTGTGCATTGCCCCACATCAAACACCTTTATAGGCTCAGGCCTATTTGACACGATTGGAATAATGGCTCGCGGGATAAACACGGGTCTTGCCACGGACACGGGCGGTGGGTCCAGTTTTTCTATGCTTCGTACGATGGCCTCGGCTTATGAAATCGCGCAATTGCGTGGGGTGGCGTTACATCCTGCTCAGCTTTTGTGGCTGGCAACCTGCGGATCAGCACGCGCCCTTCATCTGGACGATCAGATTGGCAATATCGCACCCGGAATGGCCGCTGATATGGTGGTGTTGGATTTAGCCTCTACCCCTGAAATTGCACAGCGCAGCGCACGCGCCGAGGAAATCTGGGAAGAGATCTTTCCCACGATCATGATGGGTGATGACCGGGCAATTACCGCAACATATGTAGCGGGACAGAAGGTTTAGAGGTGCTTAACCCGCCAATTTCAGGGCAAGCCTATTTTGCGCCTCAATAAGCTTTGGCAGATCAAGCGTCACGATATTCCAATCGCGTACAATCTGACGCCCCTCAACAAATAGATGACGCACCTTATTCGAGCCCGCAATCACCAATGCAGCGGGATCCCAACTGCCTGCGCTTTCAATCCCACTGATATCCCAAATCGCGATATCAGCACGCTTACCCACCGCAATACGTCCACATTCAGGACGGCCCAAAACATCCGCGCCGCCGCGCGTTGCGATTTCCATAGCCTCGCGCGCGCTCATCGCATCAGCGCCATTTTGCACACGTTGCAGCAACATGGTTTGACGCGCTTCATTCATTAGGTTCGCCATATCATTGCTGGCCGATCCATCGACGCCCAAACCCACTTTTACATCCTGATCACGCATGGTACGTACAGGCGCAATCCCCGATCCAAGTCGGCAGTTCGAACAGGGACAATGCGCAACACCTGTTCCTGATTTAGAAAATAAATCAATCTCTTGCTGATCCAACTTAACGCAATGCGCGTGCCATACATCATCACCGATCCATCCCAAATCCTCAGCATATTGACCTGGTCGGCATCCAAATTTTTCCAATGAATAGGCAATATCTTCATCGTTTTCAGCCAAATGTGTGTGCAAAAACACGGACTTATCACGCGCCAACAGAGCTGCATCCCGCATCAATTCACGGCTGACCGAAAATGGTGAACAGGGTGCAACACCCACGCGTACCATGGACGATTCTGATGTATTATGAAATCGATCTATCACGCGAATACAATCGTTTAGAATTCTTTCCTCATTCTCGACAAGGTGATCGGGTGGCAATCCTCCATCGCTTTCCCCAATACTCATCGCACCCCGCGTTGGGAAAAAACGTAATCCAACCTCTGCCGCACCCTCGATCGTATCATCAAGGCGCGCGCCATTTGGGAACAGGTACAAATGGTCGGAACTCATTGTACAGCCTGATAGAGCAAGTTCGCTAAGCCCCAGCATCGCGGAAACGCGCATCTCTTCTGGACCAAAGCCCGCCCAAATCGGATAGAGGGTTTGCAACCACCCAAAAAGTAATGCGTCCTGCCCACCCGGCACGGCGCGTGTCAGCGATTGATAAAGGTGATGATGCGTGTTGACCAAACCGGGGGTTATAACAGCATTTTGTGCATCAACGATTTCTGCCCCTGCGGGTACCGAAAAGTTTTCGCCAATCTCTGAAATAACGCCATCGCGCAATAGAATATCATGTCCATTCAGTTCCCGCCGCATGTCATCCATGGTTAGGATTGTGTGGGCATTTTTGATGATCCATGTTTTGGTCATTACTGGATCACCTCTTGTAATACGGAGAGCGCCTCTGCGTGTAATTCAGGTGTTGCTGCGGCTACAACGCGTCCCCCCATATGCGCCGCACCCCCTGTCCAATTGGTGACAACGCCACCTGCGGCTTGGATCACGGCGATGGGGGCTTGAATGTCATATGCGTTCAATCTCGCCTCGATCACCAAATCAATTTGCCCAGCCGCCAATAACGCATAGGCATAACAATCCATTCCATATCGCGTCAGCCGCGTTCGCTCAGCCACTGCTTGAAATGCACTTGCCTCAAGTGCGCTGCCAACCTCGGGGAAGGTTGTGAAAATCGTGGCATCAGATAGGGATTTGGTGCCACGAACCTGCAACGCGCCGTTGCCATGGGGCCCTGACATCTGTGCAAAATCCAATCCGCCCCAAAACCGTTCGCCGATATAGGGTTGATCAATCATTCCAAAAACGGGCCCATGATCAATCTGTTCCAATGCGATCAAAACACCCCATGTTAGTGTTCCGCTGATAAACCCGCGCGTGCCATCGATTGGGTCCAACACCCAACGGTATCCGCTTTGTCCCACAATTTCACCGAATTCCTCGCCCAAAATCCCATCTTTGGGGCGCGCATCAGCGAGGATCATCCGCATTGCCTTTTCAGCGGCGCGATCAGCCTCGGTGACCGGATCAAATCCAGAGGCAAGTTTATTGTCCGCAACCAAATCATGCCTGCGGAAATAGGGCAAAATAACCGCGCGTGCGGCGTCTGCCATGACATGCGCGGTATTCAAAACGTGATCGGGTGAGAGATTGGACATAAAGGAGCCTTCGCGCAAAAGTTTCCCTTCTGCGCTAGACCAAAGGCGCGCTCAAATCAAGAGACGTCGCTTAGCACGCGTGCCAAATCAAACAGGCGACGGCGTTAGTTTTCAGGGATTGCATAGTAAGAACGCAGCAGTTCCAATACCTCTTTATCAGATAGGACATCCAATGGTGCCACATCTGGTTCGATCTGCACCTCTTCCCCTTCGATATCTGCAAAAAAGAACGAGATATCAACCTGAAGCGATTTTGCGATGTCCCACAAACGCGATGCGCTTACGCGGTTTGCGCCCGTTTCATATTTTTGAATTTGCTGAAATTTAATTCCAAATTAATCGGCAAGTTTTTGTTGGGTCATCCCAACGAACCATCTGCGATGTCGAATGCGTTTTCCCAAGTATTGATCGACGGGATGTGCGGTGTTGTGTTCCTTTTCCTTAGCGTGCCGTTCTATCCCTAAACGACACGAACCTGATCGATTTGACATTCAATCAAAAGCGCATGACCACATCCCACGCATGCAATCATATGGTATCATCGTATTTCTAGCTATGGGAAGGACGAATTCTCACAAACGGAATACTCAACAGGATAGGCGTAATTTAAACGTGTAACCGAAGGATATAGTAAAATACGCGTCATTTGCCTGCGCCCCGAATTGACCCTTTGCGTTTGACAACATTCGGGCGGCCCGATTAGGTGAAGAAAAAAATTAGGAGCCGATATGAAAGCGCTGCAAGTGCATGCATTTGATGCCCCCATTCAAATTACAGATGTGGACATTCCCGAACCTTCACAGGGGCAAATACGGATAAAAATAGCGGCCTGCGGTTTGAATTTTGCCGATTTGCTGATGCAAAAAGGAACCTATCAGGACACACCTCAGCCACCGTTCACCTTGGGCATGGAAGTGGCAGGGATCGTGGACGCCATCGGCCCTGACACGGATGCCCCTACAGTTGGATCACGCGTTGCCGTTTTCGGGGGCCAAGGCGGATTGGCAGAATTTGGATGTTTTGACGTTGATCGCATGATCACCCTGCCCGACAGCATGCCATTTTCGGATGCAGCGGCACTACAGATTGCCTATGGGACATCCCATGTCGCATTGGATCATCGTGCGAGTTTACAGGCGGGTGAAACACTATTAGTGCTTGGTGCCGCTGGGGGTGTTGGTCTAACTGCTGTGGAGTTGGGCAAATTAATGGGGGCCCGCGTGATCGCCGTGGCCCGTGGTGCGGACAAATGTGCCATTGCTGCGCAGGCAGGAGCAAATCATGTGATTGATGCGACAGATGCGGATTTACGTGCCGAACTAAAGGCATTGGGTGGCGTTGACGTCGTCTATGACCCAGTGGGGGGCGATCAATTCAAAGCAGCCTTTCGTGCCTGCAACCCCGAAGCACGCATTTTGACCATCGGATTTGCAAGTGGTGATGTTCCACAAATTCCCGCCAACCACCTACTGGTCAAAAACATCGCGGTTTTTGGATTTTATTGGGGCGGTTATCTGGCATTCAAACCGCAAGTCGTGCGTGACAGTTTGGCCCAATTGGTCAACTGGTATAGCGAACGTGCATTGCGCCCACACATCAGTCATCTTTTGCCCTTTGAACAGGCAGAGGATGGGATTGATTTGCTGCGAGCGCGTAAATCAACGGGCAAGGTTGTGATCAATGTTGATCCGACCCTGACATAATTCACAAAAGTTTCAGAAAGTTTCTTTTGGAAAAATCTTGAAATAACTGCGGAAACTAACGATATTTACCGCAGGATAGATGGTTAACAGCCATTCGGCTATTGGAGGTACTATAATGGCAGACAATTACACAATGCGTCCCGCAATGGGCGCACGTGCCGCACAAATCGACGAAGGTCTGCGCGCGCACATGAACAAAGTTTACGGTACGATGTCCGTTGGCATGCTGATCACAGCATTGGCCGCGTGGGCAATCGCAGGCCTTGCAGTGACAACTGACCCTGCAAACGCAGTGGGCCAGATGCAAAACGGCACAATGCTAACTGCATTGGGTGGTGCGATTTACACATCTGCGCTACGCTGGGTGATCATGCTGGCCCCATTGGGGATGGTTTTCGCCTTTGGTGCGGTCGCAAACCGTACAAGCGCAGCAGGCGCGCAGTTGTTCTTTTATGCATTCGCGGGCTTGATGGGCCTATCGCTTAGCTCAATCTTTATCTTCTATACCACATTCTCGATCATTCAGACATTCCTTGTAACTGCGATCGCATTTGCGGGCCTATCGCTCTGGGGCTACACAACGAAGAAAGATATCAGCGGTTGGGGTTCCTTCTTGATCATGGGTGTGATCGGCATCTTGGTTGCATCAATCATCAACATCTTCCTTGGATCACCTGCAATTGCATTTGCAGTCTCCATCTTGGGAGTGTTGATCTTTGCAGGCCTAACCGCCTATGACACGCAGAACATCAAAAACACATATATCGCCCATGCGCATCATGGCGATCAGGATTGGTTGGACAAATCTGCAATTCACGGCGCGTTACAGCTGTACCTGGATTTCATCAACCTGTTCATGTTCTTGCTACAATTCATGGGCAACCGCGAATAAGTTTGGCACATACTGAGCAATCAGGGGTCCGATTTTTCGGACCCCTTTTTTGTTTGTAGTTGTATACTGCAAAATGAATATTTTGGAGCGATAAGTCGGCCGCTGGTGGCGGCAAAGACGCCGCCCAAGTGGCGGTCTGCATCTGATCTGTGTGCTACCAAGCCCGAGTATGGATGCGCAATCTTGTGTTTTTTGTAAAATATGTAAACAGCACACACGTTTTAATTGCCTCGATCATGAGCGGTCTGAGCGAAAGCGTAGATTCATCGCGTATGATCCAGCCCACGCCCGGCCCGTCAAACCTTAGGTTTGCCTTCGGTAAAACGGTGCGGAGGCTTCGTTGCCTCAGCCCTGTTAACCGCCCGCGGGCGTGTGCTTGTGTGTTCGTATATAAGCATATTGCCTCGCCTAAATCTCTCAACGCTCGAAGAGATTAAACAAAGGCATCCCCAAAACCATTACCCGTCCAACCAAAACAAAAAAGCCGCTGAAACTCAGCGGCCTTTTCAAAATCCAAAAGAGAATCAAACTTACTTGATTTTGCCTTCTTTGTATTCGACGTGCTTGCGTACAACCGGGTCGTACTTACGAACGATCATTTTTTCTGTCATTGTACGTGCGTTTTTCTTTGTCACGTAGAAGTGACCAGTACCCGCGGTCGAGTTCAGGCGGATTTTGATTGTGGTTGGCTTCGCCATTTTACATCTCCTGCGACTGGGCCGCGGCCCATGAAGTCTTTGAAGCCTGCCTTTTAATGATCACTGCGCCCGAGTCAACAGGGATCAGCCGCTTTTTCGTGAAAATTTACGCGCGGGCGGCCTATAAGCCGGATTCTGTCCAGGGGTTGCCCCCTTGGATGACCATTCCTCTTGAACCATGGTTACCCATGGTCCTCTAGCTGCCAACCCGATCCTTTGGGCCAAAGCCACCCTGCGGCGATATCGGTTGCCCGATCAGCTCCGCGCAAGGATCCTATTCGGCATTGCTCCTGGTGGGGCTTGCCATGCGGGTCCT
>Ga0181607_10001268_pt1 | contig 22674 bp, 19 predicted proteins | sample 041ome_9_FD_132420 | JGI IMG/M metagenome (GOLD analysis project Ga0181607, IMG submission 132420) | Coastal salt marsh microbial communities from the Groves Creek Marsh, Skidaway Island, Georgia - 041413US metaG (megahit assembly) | ecosystem: Environmental > Aquatic > Marine > Intertidal zone...
GAATCTCCGTCTTCGGCATCGTAGTAGTACAGCGTGTTATGCCACTTAACACCCTTGCCAAGCGTACGGCGCATGGCCGCCACGATGTAGGATTCCTCGTCGCCGTCAACCGTAGCGGTCGGCGAGTTGGCTTCAGAGCGCAGATAGGACAGGCTGAATTCGTTCGGGCCCATCCAGGCGCGGACACCCAGTTCAAGCGTATCGACTTCCTCAATGGTGATCGCGCCGGAGCTGTTTGTCGCCTGATCCTGACGCGAATAGCTCGCGGCAAGCTGGAACGCGGCAATACGGACACTACCACCGAACATCCACTGGGAGCTGTCTTCGAGGCCGACAGCCTGCTCATTGGCCTGCATGTAACCACCGCCGACTTTGAAGCCGACATCGCCGAACTTGCCGGTGTAGCGGGCAGCGATATCGACGATGTCGCCATCACTAGCCTGAGCAGCCGTCGTCAGGCCGTCAAAGGTTTCGAGGGCGTTCTGCGCGTAACCGGCGCTGACCTGGAAACCGCCGAAGGAAGGCGTGGTATAGGAGATCTGCTCACCGTCGCTGTTGCCATCCATCTGGGCGCCAGGCGTGGAGCGGGCCGTAACCGTGCCGGGGCGAACGAACAGCTTGCCGCCGTTGAACGTGATGTTTTCACCGACGTTCGATGCCCAGGTGCCCTGGAGACCGGTCGTCATGCCTTTGGCAGCCGTGTCGGACATGCCGAGCTTGACCGAACCGAAGGAGCCGCTGATGGTCATGAAGGCTTCGTCGATCTGATCGAAGGTGGCCTGAGCGCCGTTGACGCGGTTGCCAGCGTCAGAGGTCGTGGTGACGTCGTTGGTGCCGCCTTCGAGTTCGACCCGGGTGCGGATCTTGATGCCGTTGTCGAGGGTCGCACCACCGAGGAAATAAATTTCCACGTCGTTGCGAACGTCAACATCGGACTGAACAAGTGCGGAGCTGTCCTGGCTCTGGATCGACATTTTCTGGTCGTAGTAGCCGCCGAGCTTAAGGGTCGGGCCTTCGGCCATCGCCGGAGCAGCAGCAAGCATCAGCGCGGCTGATGACACTGCGGCCAATTTAAACGTGTTGTTCATAGTCTGTTTCCTTATCTTCGTCAGGTTCAGAGTGCCTTCGCGGGATTGTTAACATCGCAGACAATGCCGGAAGGCGGGGTTGTTGTATCATCAGAATAGTTAACGGAAAAAGGACAAAACACTGACCTGATGTTTTTTTGCACCGTGGTGTGTCTTAAATGCCACACACCGGGGCGCGGCGGATTACGCAGGATCGGCACTACTCCAAGCTCAATTCGGACAGCCCCGCCCGTCTCCAATAAGACTGTTCTATTCCGCCGTCACATTAATATCTGTTGCCAGGCATCACGGCACAGTATCTGCTCTATTGCCTGTTCAGCCCGTTCCTGCGACCCGTCCGGTCGGTTCCGCGGAAGATTTTCTGGCCATTCGTGAAAATCTGCTTATATCTTGGTCTTCGTTTGTCACGGTGTCCGTTTATTGCGGGCCCGGTGGTATAATATCCGGCAATGCAGAACGGAACGGCGCACATGAATTCAATAGCCCTGGCCTCGAGGTTTATCGGCATTCTCGGCATCTTCCTGCTGACGGCCTGCGGAAGCATCAATAGCGACCACAGCGTCTATGAAGACGCCAATACCAGTAAAGGTAAAAACACGACTGCATTGGGCAGCAAAGACGATACGATCGGCGGCGATGACGGCCTGCTCAACCTTTTCGGAAAAGACAATAAGAATACCGGCGGCGGCAGCGGTATCGGGGTCAATGGCTACCTGTGGCGCGCCTCCCTCGACACCCTCTCTTTCATGCCGCTGGCCTCGGCGGACCCGTTCGGCGGCGTCATCATCACCGACTGGTACACCCCGCCGGAAACGCCGGCTGAACGCTTCAAGATGAATGTCTATATCCTCGGCCGGCAGTTACGGGCCGACGGCATCAGGGTCGCAGTATTCCGTCAGAACCGGGCGGGAAACGACTGGATCGACGCGACTGTCATCAAGACCACATCGGTGAACCTCGAAAACGAGATACTGAACCGGGCAAGGCAGCTCCGTTTCGCGGCGCGAACCGACACGAATTAGCCCTGCCTGAAAGTCCGGCTGTTTGAAATTCGGGCGAATTCTCGTATAAGGCGGCTTCATCGCACCTGGTCGAGTTGACCGGAGCTTGCGACCCTTATTGCCGGGAAACCCGCCACCATGCCGACCGACGCTCCCCAGAATAACGACCGCCAGAACAACGACACCCAGACACCGTCACAGAACGAACCCGCTTCCAGATACGCGTTCAAGGATGCAGAAACGCGCTGGCAGGCCGCCGGGGAAGACGGCCAATGCTTCACTGCGGAAGAAAACCCCGACCTGCCCAAATACTACGTGCTGGAAATGTTTCCCTATCCATCGGGGCGGATTCATATGGGGCATGTACGGAACTACACGATGGGCGACGTGGTCGCGCGCTATAAACGCGCCCGCGGATTCAACGTGCTGCACCCGATGGGGTGGGATGCGTTCGGCATGCCGGCGGAAAACGCCGCGATGGAAAAGAAGGTCCATCCCGCCGAATGGACCTACGCCAATATCGACACCATGCGCCGCCAGTTGAAACTGATGGGGCTGTCGATCGACTGGACGCGCGAGATCGCAACCTGCCATCCGGATTATTACCGCCATGAACAAAAGATGTTCCTGGATTTCGTCGAGGCCGGGCTGATCCATCAGCGCGAAGCCTGGGTCAACTGGGACCCGGTCGACCACACTGTGCTTGCGAACGAACAGGTGATCGATGGCTGCGGCTGGCGTTCCGGGGCGCCGGTTGAAAAGCGCCGCCTGTCACAGTGGTTTTTCAAGATCACCGACTATGCGCAGGAACTGCTCGACGCGCTGGACACACTGGATCGCTGGCCCGACAAGGTGCGCCTGATGCAGGCCAACTGGATTGGCCGGTCCGAGGGCCTGCGCATCGCCTTCGAGGTGGAGGGCGCCCCGAGCACATCTTTCGACAGGCTTGAAGTATACACCACCCGCCCCGACACGATTTTCGGTGCCAGCTTCTGTGCAATATCGCCGGAACATCCGCTCGCCGCCGAACTGGCCGAGGGCAATACGGCGCTGAACGACTTCATAGAGGAATGCGGACGGCTCGGCACATCGGAAGCCGCCATCGAACAGGCAGAGAAAGTCGGTTTCGACACTGGCCTGCGGGTCAAACACCCGTTTATCGACGGCAAGATGATGCCGGTCTACATCGCCAATTTCATCCTGATGGAATACGGCACCGGCGCGATTTTCGGCTGCCCCGCGCACGATCAGCGCGATCTGGACTTCGCCCGCAAATACGGGCTGGACGTACTGCCCGTCGTCGTGCCCGAAGGCGAAGAAGATTTCACGGTCGGCGACACCGCCTATACGGATGACGGCAGGCTGGCGAATTCGGCATTTCTGGACGGCATGAACATCGATGACGCCAAGGCAGAGATCGCGAAGCGCATCGAGGCCGCCGGTAGCGGCAAGCGCGAAGTCAATTTCCGCCTGCGCGACTGGGGTATTTCGCGGCAGCGGTACTGGGGCTGCCCGATCCCGATCATCCATTGCGAAGAGTGCGGCGCCGTGCCCGTACCGGCGGCAGACCTGCCGGTGGTGCTGCCCGACGATGTCTCGTTCGACCGGCCGGGCAACCCGCTCGACCGCCACGATGCCTGGAAGAATGTCGACTGCCCAACATGCGGCAAGCCGGCAGTGCGCGAAACCGACACGTTTGACACCTTTGTCGATTCTTCCTGGTACTTCGCGCGCTTCACATCGCCCCACGCCGACACCCCGACCGATCGCGCAGCGGCGGATTACTGGCTGCCGGTCGATCAGTATATCGGCGGGATCGAACACGCGATCCTGCATCTGCTCTATTCGCGGTTCTTTACCCGGGCGATGAAAAAGGCCGGCCATGCGGGCATGGACGAGCCGTTTGCCGGACTTTTCACCCAGGGCATGATCTGCCACGAAACCTACAAGACCGAATCCGGCGCCTGGGTAGAACCCGCAGACGTGCTCGAAGATGACGGCGATAACCTGATCCATGCGGAAACGCGCGAGAAGGTGATCATCGGCCGGTCCGAGAAGATGTCGAAGTCGAAAAAGAACGTCATCGACCCGGAAGACATCATCAATACATACGGCGCCGACACCGCGCGCTGGTTCATGCTGTCGGACAGCCCGCCGGAACGCGACCTGGACTGGAGCGAATCCGGAATCACCGGCGCCTGGCGGTTTTCAAACCGGCTTTGGCGGCTGGTCGCGGCGAATGCCGCCACATTGCCCCCGACAGGCACCGCTCCCAACAGTAACAGCGCAACCGATCTGCGCCGCATAATACATGCCGCCATCGCCGGGATGACCGAAGACCTCGAAGCGTTTCATTTCAACCGGTCGGTCGCCCGCGTGCACGAACTGGTCAACGCCCTGTCGGACGCAGATGCGTCCAAAGACGGCGCTGTCCTGCGCGAAGGACTGGAAACGGTGACCCTCCTGATCGGTCCGATGATGCCGCACCTGGCCGAAGAACTCTGGCGGATGCTCGGACATGAAGAACTCGTCGCCAAATCCTCATGGCCGGTGGCGGATGAACGCCTTCTGGTGCAGGATACGGTGAAGCTGGCGGTCCAGGTGCGCGGCAAGATGCGGGGAACGGTCGAGATTCCCCACGACGCGGATCAGGCAACGGCTGAACAAGCGGCGCTGGCGCTGGCGACAGTCACCGCAGCGCTCGACGGCGACGAGGTAAAAAAGATCATTTATGTGCCCAACCGGATTATCAATGTCATTCACTAGGCAGTTGCGTCGCCGCGGTCTGCTGGCGGCAGGTACCCTGGCCGCAGCGCTGGCGATATCCGCCTGCGGTTTCGAGCCGATGCACGGACAACGATCCGGCGCATCGAGTGCAGCGCTGAGCGCAATAGACATAAAACTTATCGCAGACCGGTCCGGACAGATGCTGCGCAACGAGCTTCTTCAGCAAATGCAGCCCCGGGGCCCCGCGCGCGCGCGCTATTCGCTGGCCGTTGTCCTGACAGAGGGCCTGACGAATCTCGGTATCCGCAAGGACGAAGTCGCGACCCGCGCAAACCTGACGCTGTCGGCCAGTTTCACGATCACCGACCTGGGTGGTACGACGCGCACGTTTACGGGCACCGCGCGATCGGTCAACAGCTACAATATTCTGACCTCTGATTTCGCAACCCGGAGCGCACGCGAAGATGCCCGCCGCCGCGGCGTCACCCAGCTTGCGCTGGAACTGCGCGAACGTATATCGGTCTGGCTGATCCGCGCCGGCGAACTGCCACAACGGACGCGCTGAAGCGATGGCGCGCCGGTTTTGAGGAAAGAACGGCCATGAAGGTGCCGCGATGAAAGTTCCCCCGGCCCGGGCCGATGCCTTTGCCAAGGCCCCGCCCGACGATATCCGCGCCATTCTGATTTACGGCCCCGATCTCGGCCTTGTCCGCGAACGCGCGGAGGCTGCCGCCATTGCCATAGCAGGCAGCCTGTCAGATCCCTTCAACGTTGTTGAATTCACACCCTCCGCCCTGAAGGACGAGCCCTCAAAGCTGACCGACGAGGCCTGCGCCATGTCGATGATGGGTGGCCGCCGTGTCGTGCGGTTGCGCGATGCGACCGACGGGGTCGCCAAGGCTGCTACGGAAACCCTTGCCGCCACCGAACAATCGGGGGACGGCGCGCTGATCATTATAGAGGCCGGCGACCTCAGCCCGCGGTCAAAACTGCGCGCCCTGTTCGAAAAGACCGACGGTGCCGCCGCCATTGCCTGTTACATGGACGAAGGTGCCGGGCTGGATGATCTGGTACGGAAATCACTGGGCGATGCCGGGATAAGTGCGACCGGTGACGTCGTGTCATGGATTGCCGGCAACCTCGGATCCGACCGGATGGTCAGCCGGATGGAGCTTGAAAAGCTGACGCTGTATGCCGCCGGCCAATCGGAGATCACCTTGGAGGATGCGCAGGCAGTGATCGGCGATGCTGCCGCCGTCACCCTGGATGATGTGGTGTATGCAGCGACCGGCGGTAACCTGAAAGGCCTGACGGTCGCCCTTGCCCGCGCCCGGTTCGAAGGCGTCGCCTCGATCGCCATCCTCCGCGCCGCCAGCCGTCACCTGTCACGGCTGGAAGAAGCCGTCGCCGCCATGACCGGCGGTGCCAATCCTGACAGCGCCATGAAAACCCTGCGCCCGCCGGTGTTTTTCAAACAGCAGAACAGTTTCCGCAACCAGCTACAGCGCTGGCGCCCGCAAACCCTGTCCCGCGCCCGGACCGAGCTGATCCAGGCCGAGATCGACTGCAAGACCACCGGTATGCCGGACGAAGCCGTCTGCGAACGCGCCCTGATGCGCCTTGCCGCCATGGCGGGCGCGCGGGTGCCGCGTTAATTTTCAATCCGTGGTTTTTCGGCGATCATATTAAGCGACCTGAACAGCCACACCGCCGCCGTAATTTTTATGGCACACGGCACCAGCGCATAAACACCGCTTAAATAAATCCCGATCTCCGCCACCGCCGGCTGACCCGGCACATAGCCCAGCGCATCCAGCATCGGCAATGTCAGCCCGGTCGCCAGCGCAAAGGACGCTTTTGCAAAAAAAGCCGCGCCGGAAAAATAGCGCGATGCAATAGCCTGGTCTTCGACATGATCAATGCGGTCGGCAAGCAGGGCGGGGGGCAGGGAAAGATCGGCCCCGAGCGCGGCACCGGACAGAACACAAACGATGACAAACGGCACGATATCACCCGCGCCCAGCGAGAAAGCCCAGACGAAGGTGATCACCGCGACAACCATGCTGATACCCCAGGCACGCGCCGTGCCAACGCGCCGGGCGACCCGCTGCCAGACCGGCATGGAAACAGCACCGCTCAGAAAATAAACCAGCAGAAAAAGCCCGGTCCATGTTTCCGCCGCGAGCCGGTCACGAATATAAAACAGCACAAGGACGGCGGGGATGGCACTGGCAAAATTGCTGATGAAATAGATGCCATAGAACCGCCGCGCCCATCCGTCGCGCAGCAGATCCCGAAAACCGCCGGGGGCGGTGGCCAAACTGGGGGCTTTTGCCGCCGTGCCGGAATGACGCGCATACCAGCGCAAAAACAACAGCCCGCCGACGACCAGCAATACGGCAAGCACCAGCGTCACGACCTGAAAGGCCGCCGCCGCATCGTAGCGGTTGCGCAACACGCTCGGCAGAACCGACGCGGCCAGAATGCCGACAAGGCCAAGCGCTTCGCGGGTGCCGGTGATGCGCGTGCGATCCGGGGATGACGCCGGCCAGAGTGCTCCCAGCGCCTGATAATTGATCGACATGATGCTGAACCCGGTCGTGCAGACGAACACATTGACGGCAAACCAGGCCAGGTGGCCCGTGCCCGACAGGACCGGCGGATTGAACAGCCCGGCGAACCCCGCCAGCAGCAGGAACGCCCCGGCCAGCAAAATCGGTTTGCGACGATGCGCGAAGGCATCGCTGAACGCACCGATCAGCGGATCCTGCACCGCATCGACCACCCGCAACCCCAGCAGCACCGCACCGAGCGCCGCCAGCGAAAGACCATAGGTGGTCGCGTAAAAATCAGGCGCATGCAGGTAGACGGGCAGACCGGCAAAAGCGACCGGCAGCGCAAGCGCGCCATATAGAAAGAGGTCAGGCCGATTGTGTTTTCGGGGCGGCGCCACCTGTTTACCCTGCGCGGCAGCCGGGCCTGTCATTGCGTCTATCCGCCCAACAACTTGCGGCGGAGTTTCGGCTCGGATGTTTTTTCACCGAGCCAGATATCGAAAAAGCGCCGTCCGAATGCGGGATCGTCAATCGCGCCGATCTGTCTGGAGCCGCCATAGAAAAGCGTGCGTCCGGCTGCATCGCGGATCGCCGTCAGGCTGTCGCCATCGCCGACATCCGGGAACAACGCGGTCAGCCGGGCCGACCAGTCGGACAGTTTCGCCTCGTCGGCGAATCCCTGGTCGCGGATCTCGGTGATCGTGCGCTCTGCGATGTCGCGTCCTTTCAGATCGCGCATATAGCTGAGCGTCAGCGCAAACGGCGCATCGGGCCGCCAGGCCGAGCCGGGGGCGTACAGCGTCGCTTTGTAGACATCCCAGAAAAGATAGGTCAGTACGCCGTCACCGACTTTCCCCGCCTGGGGCACGTATCGGTCTGCCACAAGCGGGTTTGCTGTGACGGCGCCAGGCCACAAAAGAAATGCCGCCAGGATACCGAAGATCACCTTACGCATGTTGCAGTTCCACCTGCATGACATCGGTCCGGCCACAGCGGAAGGCTCCTGCACAGGACGCGAGGTAAAACCGCCAGAGGCGGATAAATTTTTCGTCGTAACCCAAGGCGCGGACGTCATCGATACGCGCATCGAACCGCGCCAGCCAGCGGTCAAGCGTCACCGCGTAATCCTGCCCGAAACGATGCGTGTCGGTGAGCCGCAGGCCAGCGCGCCCGGCTTCTTCGGCGAAACGGTTTTCGCTCGGCAGCATGCCGCCGGGGAAGATATAGCTGCGGACTGCATCGCCCCCCTTGCGGTAGCTGTCGAAATAATCGTTATCGACCGTGATCGTCTGAATGACCGCCCTCCCGGACTGGGCAAGCTGGGCGGCAAGTTTTTCGAAATAGGTTTTCCAGTATCGTTCGCCGACCGCTTCGAACATTTCGATGGAGACGATGGAGGCGAACCTGCCGCGCGGTTCGCGGTAATCCTCCAGCCGAATATCGGCCTGGTCCTGCAGAGTGCTTAATCGGTCGCGCGCATAGGACGCCTGGGCGGGCGACAGGGTCAGGCCCGTCACCCGATGATCGCCGCGCTGAATTGCGCGTTCGGCAAAGCCGCCCCAGCCGCAGCCGATTTCCAGGACATCCCCGGGCGCATCGCCAAGACGGTCAAGGATACGGTCGTATTTGCGCAGCTGGGCGTCGGCAAGCGGCTCATCGGCCGCGTCAAACAGTGCCGACGAATAGCTCATCGTTTCATCGAGCCACAGGCTGTAAAAATCATTCCCCAGATCATAATGCGCCATCACGTTGGCGCGGGCGCGGCGACGGGTATTGGGTTTAAGCAGGGCGCCAATGCCGACCAGCGCGCGCTTTAAAGCATTGCCCGCCACAAAGGGGCGCATCGCTTCTTCGTTGCGGAAAGCAAAATCGACAAGTGACGCGATATCATCGCTTTCCCATTTTCCGGCGCGGTAATCACCGGCAAGCGCCGTATCACCGCCAATCGCCATGTTCCACAGAACGTCGGCGAAATGCACCTTCAGATGACCATGCGGACCCGGGTCCCGGCCGCCGAAGGTCCATATTTTTCCATCCTGGTTTTCATATGTGAAAGAACCGGTCTCGGTACTTTCAAGCACATTCAGGAAGGCTTTTTCGATTCTCTCGTAAAACATTTCTTACGCCTCGTGTCGCGACAATGTCTCTGGTCGGGGAGACAGTTCAGCCCTGTTACAGCCTGTTCCTACAACAATATTACAGGGATGCTGCGTCTGATTCACCGGCTTGTCAGTCACCGCATTCTTTCGTTGTTGAGATTACTGAAAAGATACGCGTCGGCAGCGGTAATGGATTACCTGCTTTTTATCGGCTCCACCCCGTCCCAGGCAGGTTCCGCATCCAGTGCCGCCGCAACGCGCACGGCGCTCCACAAACCGTCTTCGTGAAAGCCGTTTCTCTGCCATGCACCGCAATACCAGGTGTTCCGCGTTCCCTGGATATCGGGGATACGGTCCTGGGCCGAGACTGCTTCGCGATCAAAAATCGGGTGCTCGAATTCAAAGCTGTCATAGACCAGCGCCGGGTCCGGCGCGCGTGCCGGATTCAGGGTTTCGATCAGCGGATACCGCTTGTCCAACGATTGCAGCCGGTTCATCCAGTAGCTCATCGTGATGTGGGATGCATCATCGGCCTGGTCAGCCGCACGCTTTTCCAGCAGATACGTCCAGCTCGACCACGCGGCCCGGCGTTTGGGCATGAAGGAAACATCGCCATGCAGATACGTGCGGTTTTTTTCGAACCGGAAGGCCGACAACACATCGCGCTCCGCCTCTGTCGGATCATCGATCAGCGCCAGCGCCTGATCGGCATGGCAGGCGAATACGACCTGGTCCGCCGCATAGCGCGCGCCGTTATCGGCGGTAACGAAGACGCCCGCATCGCGGCGCTCCACCCGGGTTGCCCCGTGGCGAACGATCTTCCCGCCGAACATATCGGTATAACGCCCGGTCAGGCGCGTGACGTATTCCCCTGCGCCCCCGGTGACCGTGTACCACTGGGGCTGCCCGCTTACCGACAGGAGCCCGTGGTTATGGAAAAATCGCAGGAAGCTGTCGGCGGGAAAATCGAGCATGGTTGCCGTCGGACAACTCCAGATTGCCGCCCCCATCGGCAGTATAAAATACTGCCTGAACCAGTCGCCAAGCTGCATCTCATCAAGGCATTCACCCAGAGAAATGCCTGAACGGTAGTTAGCGCCACCCGCCATGTATGCCGGCGCTTCGCGAAAGAACCGCAGGACGTCTCTCATCATGCGCCAGTATTGCGGCCGCACCAGGTTGCGCTTCTGGGCGAGCACATTCCACGGCTTGGGCGTGCCGTATTCGAACCAGCCATCATCCGCCGTCAGCCCGAAAGACATATCCGACTTGTGCACCGGAACATCGAGCTCAGCGAAAAGCTGTGCCAGCAATGGGTAGTTACGATAGTTGAAGACGATGAAGCCGGTATCGACGGGAATTTCAATGCCCGGGGCCGGACGGGCGATCACGGTCCGCGTATGACCGCCGAGATAGTCGTTCTTTTCGAAAAGAGTCACATCGTGATGCTGGGACAGGAGATACGCCGCCGAAAGTCCCGATATGCCGCTGCCGATGACGGCGATTTTCATGTATCCGGTCCGTTATTCTGATTTGGAAGTATATCTGATTGGACCAATCCGTTTGAAGGAGCAGGTCCGGCAAATTGAACGCCCATGGATCGATAAGCCTCTAACGATTTTGTTTACGCCTGCAGCCTAATATCGGATTGCCCGGAAGCGGGCCAAAAGCGGATCAGAACCGGAATTCCGGTAATTATCGACCGAATGTGAAGAAATGCCCCGTTTGGTCAGCAACTTCTATCACTGATCCTGTAATCCGTCATCGATACACCCGCGTATAAATACTAACCACTCAGTCAGTATCTGTGTGCAGGGGTGGTCGACCGCGAAAAGTGGCAGCGGCAGCAGTAATGAGTAAAGGACCAGGTAATGCTTTTGGATCAGATAAGCGGCGTAGCACCCAGTTGGGTGGACAGGCTAACTCTGGAAACGCTGGCGGCATCGGAAGCCCCGGCGATACGCAGACACCTCGGGCGTCTTGAGGAGTTCGATCGCTATAGCCGCTTTTTCTCCGCCATGTCCGACGAAAATATCGACCGGTATGTTGAACGCCTCGATTGGGGACGGATGATTGCGGTCGGCCTGTATCAGGATGATGACCTGATCGGTATTGCCGAGCTTGGCTGGGAAAAAGACGGATACCCGGATATCGCGGAAATGGCCGTGACCGTCGACAGCGCCTATCGCCATCGCGGTATCGCCGGGTGGCTGGTCAAAGAGGTGGTGGAACGCGGACGAAAAGCGGGTGTCCGCCGGATGGAAGCATGCTGGATCAGCGGTAACGACTCGATCGCCAAAATTATGCGCGGCTTCGGAGCACAGGTGTGGCTCAACGGTTCACACTGGTCCGGCATTGCCGAGCTGGACTGACGCTGCACAGCGACAGGAACAGCGACAGGAACAGCGACAGGGAACACATCATGAATGAACGCCAACCCACAGCGAATTCCGGCACCCGAAAAGAAATTCTTCAGACCTCGTTCCCGGCAGGCGGCGTCGCCGTGGTCATCGGTGCGACCGGCGCTGTCGGCAACGCGTTAACGGAGCGCCTGTCCACAGCCGGGAGTTTCACCGCGGTCGTCGGGCTGTCACGCACCGGGTCTCCGGCGCTGGAACTGACCTCAGAGCAAAGCATACAGGCGGCCGCAGCAGCCGTTACCGACCTTGGGCTGCCGCTGCGGCTCGTATTCGATGCGACCGGCTTTCTGCATGACGGCGTCGCCATGCCGGAAAAAACATGGCGCGATCTCAGCGCCGACCGGCTGGCCCATGCTTTTGCGGTTAATACGATCGGGCCGGCGCTTCTCATGAAACATTTCCTGCCCCTGCTGGCGCGCGACGGCAAGGCGGTCTTTGCAACATTGTCGGCGCGGGTCGGCAGTATCGGCGACAACCAGCTTGGCGGCTGGTACGGTTATCGTGCGTCCAAGGCAGCGCTGAACCAGATGGTCCGGTGTGCCGCGATCGAGCTGAAACGCAGCGCACCGTCTGCCATCTGCGTGGCGCTTCATCCGGGCACGGTAGAAAGTGGCCTGTCTGCGCCGTTCGAAAGGCGCGGCCTGGACGTGCGCCCGCCCGGTCAGGCGGCGGACGAATTGCTGGCCGTCATCGAATCCCTGACCGCCGACAATACCGGCTCGTTTCTTGATCATCAGGGGAAGAACCCGCCATGGTAACCCCGGACACAGACAAAAGCGCAACAACAGACATCGTTGCCGGCAGGCCCGCCGTCTTCTTCGACGGAAGCTGCCCGCTCTGCACCGCAGAGATTTCCACCTACCGCAAATGTCGCGGCGCCGATGAGATCGACTGGGTCGATGTCGCGGATGGCGGCACCGGTGCACGCGATGAAACCATCGTCCCCGGACTGGTGCGCACCGACGCGATGCGCCGTTTCCACATGCGGCGGGCGGATGGAGGAATTGTCTCCGGTGGTGCCGCCTTTGCAGAACTGTGGACGGCACTGCCGGCATTTTCCTGGGCAGGCCGGATCGGGCGGCAATGGCCCGTCTCCCTTCTGCTTGAAGGCGCCTACCGGGCCTTCCTGCCGGTCAGGCCGTTGCTCCAGAAATTGCTGCGCAATCGACGCCGGCGGCATGGCACTGTAATAGAAAAAGGCGGCGCTGATTAGGCGCCGCCTTTTGGGAGTATACGTTCCCGGGCAGGCTAGCGCTGCACCAGTACCTCGAACGAGCGCAGCACAATTTCCTTGCCGCCCCAGCCGATATTGCACTTGCCGGCAACGACCTTGCCCGGATGCGTACCGGACTTGTACTTTCCCCGGCAGACAGGCAATGAACGACCGCGCTCGGCACCACCGATGATCATTCCTTTTGCCGACGGGCCCTTGGCCCAGGCGAGCTTCACGCCCTTGTTGGTCATGACCTCGAACTTGCGGATCACGATCTCCTTGCCGCCCCAGCCGATATTGCACTTGCCGGCAACAACCTTGCCCGGATGTGTGCCGCCCTGATAGGCCGCACGGCAGACCGCGAGCTTGCGGCTACCTTCGCTGCCACCGATGAAAGCATTCGCGGGCAGACGGCCGGTGCTGGCCGCCCATTTGACGTTGCCGCTTGATGCCGTCAGGGGCGGGTTGCCGCCGCCCGGTTTAGGCGTCGACGCGCCGGGCTTCACCGGACCGAAATACTTGGAGCATTTCGGATAGGTATAGGCCGCGACGGTAGATGACACACCTGTCGGGTCGGCGATTGCCGCGATCTGGGCCGCTGCCCGAATCATGTCTTCTTCGGTCACTGCATTGGCCAGGGTCTGGCTGGCGTTATAGCCTTTCTTGACCTTGCCCGCCGCTTCGGCCGCCTTGATAGCTTTCTTCATTTTCGCACCGTTTTTCGCAGCGTCGAATGCCTTTTTCATCGCCTCGAAATCTTTCTTCAGCTTGGCAAGCCTGGTGGCCTTTGCAGGACCGGTGGCTGCTTTCGCACTGCTTGAAGATCCGAGTGATCCGATGAACAACGCCATTTCGCCAACGGCGGCAACCTGGCCGAAGGTGATTGCCGCACAGGTCTTGGAATCCTTTGCAGCACCCATGCCGCAATTCACCCAGCCCTTGGGCTTGTCTGCCCAGCAGACCGGACCAACACCGTCATAACCGGCCTTGCAGTTCTTGTAGCAAAGCCCCGCGTCTTTTTCCTGACGTGATCCACAAACACCTGTTACCGGGTTGCCGATCTTGACGACCTTCGCGCAGGACAGGTCGAGCTGGCCGCCCAGGCCGAGCGCCTTGCAATTGGGTTGCTTGGGCCGGCAGATCAGGCCGATATTCGTGTAACCCGACTTGCATTTCGCATAGAAGATCAGGCCCTGTTTCTGGCAGTTGCCTTTGCCGTGCTTCTTTTCGCACCGGCTACGCATCCCGTTGTCATTCAGTGCATCACCGAATTTCCACGGATAGCCTGCGCCACGTCCATATTCAGTCGCGCGGCAGAACAGGCCCTGATTGGCCATACCCTTTGGGCAGACCGAATGACAGTCGAAACCGAAACGCTTCATGTTCTTGCCGCATTTATCATAGCACAGCAGCCCGATCCGATCCTGGCCGGAGGCACATTTCTTCGGCACCGTGCCGACACCGCGCCCGTATGAATCTTTCCAGCAGAAATCCTTACCGCTGTCGCTTGCCGCATAGGATGGTGTCGCCGACAGTGCTACGAACACCGCCAGCATCAGACATCCCAATAGTCGCAACGCTTTTAACTTTGCCATGATGGCCCCCATTTCAGTTCAAGGTTTCGAGCCGGACGCTCGTTATTGTGATTTCCGGATTGTCATTTCTTCGGCATTGCCGCTTTCGCGGTTGCAGCGGCGATGCGCTTGATTGATTCAAGATGGGCGTCAGCCACCGCCTGGTTGTGCTTTTGCATATCGCCAAAGATTTTTTCGGCCAGCCGGCCGGCCTTTTCATTTTTGGAATCAAGCTTCTGCATCGCAGCCTCGATAGCCTTTGACGCCTGGTCCTTGCGCTTCTGTGCGGCGGCTATCTTTTTCGCTGTCGCTTTCGCCGACTTCACGTCCTTGGCCCCCTTGTAAAGCGACACGAGTTCCTGCGCCGCTGCCTGGTACTGCGCCACACCCTTGGACATTTTTGCCACCTGCGCATGTGCCATGGTGCTTGCGCCAGTCATCAGAATGCCAACAAGAATCGGCACGAGTGTCCGTTTAAAAAACATCATTGTTTCCTCATAAGTTTGTGTTTGCCTACACGATTAAATTTACCCACCAACAACAGGGGATGATCCTACCCACCCCTGCATTACTCTCCACCCCGATCGGGGGCGGGGCGTCTTCTCCGCCGTCAGTTAGCCTTCGGCGCAGTCTTCAATTTTGCCCGTTCCGCCGCGATGATTTCCATCATCGTCGTCTCGTCAACGGCGCCTGGCACCAGCCGGTCGCCTATTACGAAAGCCGGTGTGCCGTTGATCCCGAGCGCAGTTGCAAGACGATAATTCCGTTCCAGCTGTTCGGTGATTTTCGGATCTTCCATGTCCTTGACCAGTTTTTCATAATCCAGGCCAAGCGCACGTGCCGTTGCCGTGACACTGTCGCCATCAGCCTGTTCAGCCGACATCATTGCATCGTGAAATTCGTGATACTTACCCTGGCGTTTGGCCGCGAGGGCCGCGCGCGCCGCGACAAGAGACTGCGGACCGAGGATCGCAAATTCCTTGTAGACAATACGCACATTCGGATCGTTGTTCAGAACCGCGCTCACCGTCGGTGCGACCCGTTTGCAGTATCCGCAATTGTAATCAAAAAATTCAACGACGGTGATATCGCCTTTGGGATTACCACCCACCGGCGAATCAGCATTCTGCAGCAGTTCTGGCCGGTATTGTTTCAGCGCCTACGCGGCGGCCGCCTGTTTTTCAGCTTCCTCCTGCGCCTGCAGAACCTGCATGGCTTCACGAATAATGGCAGGGTTTTTCAGCAGGTATTCACGGATGACGCCTTCAAAGGCGCGGCGCTGCTCAGCGGGAATAGCGCCCGCCTTGGCTGCCGGCGCATTATCCTGAGCCGAGACGCTCTGCATAAACACAGGCGAACACACGAGAGCTGCCGCGACAAAACCGATGCGAAAATTCCTGATCACGAAAACCTACCTCAATCTCGATATACTGTACTGGTGACGCCCGCTCTATCCGCGACGCACATAATTCCTTGCGGATTCTACCCAAGCAAACCGACCCGGTGCGTCGAATCCCGACGCGCCGAAACAATCACACATGCATTTGGCGCGCAACCATCGTTCGGCGCCAGCAACGTAAAAAATCATCAAAAATCGGCCTGACCTCCATTCCACAGTTGCAGAGCCCGTGCAGCGGCATTTGATTCCGTGTAAAGAGGTCAGGATAGAGAAGGCAGGGCAAACGTATCAGGCCGCAGGGGAATCACAGATATCATGGGAATCGTAACCGACATCGTCCTGCCAGTCGCGCTGGCCTTTATTATGTTCGCATTGGGGCTCGGCCTCACATTCGCCGACTTCGCCCGTGTCGCACGCCAGCCGCGGGACTTTCTGATCGGGGCTGCGTCTCAGCTGATCCTGTTACCCGCCATCGCCTGGCTGCTGGTCAGCGTGTGGTCGTTGCCGCCTGAACTTGCCCTCGGTGTGATGATTATCGCCGCGGCACCCGGCGGTGTGACCTCCAACATCCTGACCGCGCTCGCGCGCGGCGATGTCGCCCTGTCGATCTCGCTCACCGCCGTGATCAGCCTGGTCTGCGTCATCACCATCCCGCTGATCGTCGTGTTCGCGCATGACCGGCTGATGGGGACAGCCGCGACCGGCGATATTTCGGTCGCAAAAACCGCTATCAGCGTTTTTGTGATTGTGACGGTGCCGGTCTCCATCGGGCTGATGGTCCGACATTTCGCCGACCGCTTCGCCCGGCGGTTCGAACCGTCAGCACGGCATATTTCAACCGTGCTGTTTGTCATCGTGCTCGGCGGGGCGATCTATCAGGAACGCGGTAACGTCGTTACCTATTTCGCTCAGGCGGGGCTGGTGACGCTCGCGCTTAACATCACGATGATGGGTCTGGCATATGGAATCGCCCGGCTGTTTGCCTCCGGGCCACGGCAGCGGATCGCAATAACGATGGAATGCGGTCTTCAGAACGGCGCGCTGGCCATCGCAGTAGCTGCCCTGCTTTTCGGCGGCGGGCTGGTTGCCGTTCCGGCGGCAACGTACAGCCTGATCATGTTTGCCACGGCGCTGATTTATGTGGCGATTGCCCGCAAAAGCGTCAGGCCGGACTGAAACGCCGGACACTGTATTCCCTTAGTCAGGGACCAGTTCGTAAAGCGCGTACATCCCGCCGACACCAATTAACAGGAATAAGAGCAGCATCGGCACCAGCGACGTCACCGAACGCTTGTCGTCATTGGTCGCAGCACGTGTCCTGGGGGCAAATTCCCGCGGCGGTGATACCACGCGCTTGCCTGCCCCCGCCGTTCCATCGATGACCTTGGCTTTTGCCTCTTTGAAGTTGCTGCCGCCGCGAAAAATCGTCGAGGTCTGGGTCTGCCCAGTGCCCGGATTATGATCCTCCGCAATCACACGAATCCCCGCATAGCGATCGCTGTTATCGAGTATTTTCGCTTCATGGAGCGCGAGCTCACGGTCCTCGAAGACGGAACCGATCTCCCACTCCTTAGCGGATACATGCTTTTTGAGCGTATGGAGTTCGTAATTGATCATTATCTCTGCACAACCTTGAATAGGGGCTGTTATTCCCGCGTTATAATACGGCTGAAAACTTTTAAGCTTTATTAACCGGGTTTCGCGGTGAGGTGTGTTGCAAACGGGATGCCAATTCCGGAAGATCGGGCATTCCTGCCCGATGCCCCGGATACTCTCAATGATTCAGACAATTCCGCCCCCCGACTGTCGCCGAGACCTGCCGGTCGACATGTCGGACAGACGGACCATGGCCACACCGCAAGACGGGGAAACATGAATACAGCCCCAATATCAACCGATGTGGTCATTGTCGGCGCCGGGCCTGCAGGCCTCGCCACGGCAAACTATCTCGGGCTGGCAGGAATCCGGGTGGTGCTGATTGAACGCAATACCGGCACCGTGGATGAACCGCGCGCTGTATCGATCGATGATGAATCACTTCGATCCATGCAGACCCTTGGGCTGGTCGATCGCGTCGTTGCGCGTACCCTCCCGGGCTACGGGTCGCGATACTATTCCCCCGGACAGCGCGAATTCGCGCGCGTCAAACCGACGACGGTCGAATTCGGACATCCGCGTCGTTCTGCTTTCCACCAGCCGGAGCTTGAGGCAATCCTGCTCGGAGGCCTCGGCCGCTTTCCAGCCGTCGACGTCTGGTTCAACCACGATTTCGATCGGTTCGAGCAGGATGCAGAGGGTGTCACGGTCACGGTACGCGGCCCGGACAGTCATGAAAAACAGGTCCGTGCGGAATTTCTGGCAGGCTGCGACGGTGGCCGGTCATCCATCCGGCGGGCTATCGGCGCGGAACTGGAGGGCTCCAGCTTCGAAGAACGCTGGCTTGTTTTTGATACAATCAATGATGCGGACCACACCCCGGACTCGGTCGCTCATTGCGATCATAGGCGGCCGGCAATCAGCCTTCCCGGTTTCGGGCAGACACGGCGCTGGGAATTCGTCGTTCATCCGGGTGAAGATGCAGACCATTTCCTCAAAGAGGAAACAATCCGCGATCTGTTGCGGCCCTATATTGGTGACCGGCCGGTCGAGGTGATTCGAAAGGTGGTCTACACCTTTCAGGCGCGGGTCGCAGATCACTGGCGGGACGGGCGCGTCTTCCTGCTGGGCGATGCAGCGCACCTGACGCCGCCTTATGCCGGGCAGGGCCTGAACAGCGGACAGCGCGATGCCAATAATTTCGCCTGGAAAGCCGCAGCTGTGATCCGGGGACAGTTCGGGCCGGCACTCATGGATACTTATGAAAGCGAGCGCAAACCCCACGCATGGTCGCTGATCCAGATGGCGATTCAGATCGGCTGGGTGATGGTGCCGCGCAACTGGTTTCACACCTACGGCCAGATTGCGTTTTTCCGCTTCGCCGGACTGATCCCGAAATTGCACGATTATTTTCTCGGGATGAAATTCAAACCGGAGCCCCGCTTCCACGACGGTTTTCTCATCGCCGATGGCGAGACACCGAAGCGGACCCTTGTCGGGCGGATGCTACCGCAACCGATGGTGACAACCGGGAACGGTGCCACGGCAAAACTGGATGACGTATTGGGGACGGGCTTCGCCCTTCTCGCCATCGGGGACGACGCCGCCGCCGCCCTGGCAGTGCTCGACCAGCCGATATGGGCACGTCTCGATGCAGAGCGGGTAGCACTGCTGCCCATTGACGGAGAGCAACGCCCCGGGCTGACAGAAAACAGGCTTCGGGTTGCACAAATTGCGGCAGAGGCCATGCCCCGCAAGCTCGAACCCTATCGCGGGAAAATTCTGCTGATCCGGCCCGACCGGTATGTCGCCGTCGCCTGCTCACCAACAGGCGTAACGGACATCGCAGATGCACTTTCCGGTCTTATGAGAACCGCTCCCGGCAAAGACGCCGCTTCGCGTTAAATGTCGTCCGGCCGCTCGCTCTGCGCACGATCGGGACTGCTCGCATGATCGTCCGGCTGGCTGTCATCCGGTGCATGACGGATTGCGGTCGGCGCCCCTTCGCCGCGCTTTGACGGGTGCAGGGACAGCACGTTGTCTTCGCCGGCGTCATCATCGCCGATATCGTCATCCATATCGATCCGACCGGGTGTGGGATAACCACCGGCACCCCCGACGGCGCCCCCGGCTGCCCCCCCGACGGCGCCACTGCCCATCAGCCTTTCAATCAGATCATCGAGCTGTTCAAGCGAACTGTAATCGAGCCGCAAACTGCCGCCCTTTCCGTCGAACGCGATATCGACATGCAGGCCGAGCGCATTGCCGAGCGCACGTTCCAGCGCCAGGGTGTCCGTATCCTTGGCCGCTGCCTGAGGCTTGCCCTTGCCTTTGGAGGCGCCGGCCGAACGACCACGGCGCGCGCGGCGTTCCTTGCCAAGACGCTCGGCATCACGAACGCTCAGACCTTCATCGATAATCTGCCGCGCGAGCGCCGCAGGATCCGCGGCGCGCAGGATCGCCCGGGCGTGACCAGCGCTGAGTTCGCCCTCGGCCAGCATTGCCCTTACATCTTCAGGCAGATCGAGCAGGCGGGTCATATTGGCAATATGGCTGCGGCTCTTGCCGACAACCTCAGCGACCTGTTCCTGGGTCTTGCCGAAATCATGGGACAGCCGGGCATATGCCTCCGCCTCTTCAAGCGGCGACAGCTCGTCGCGCTGGATGTTTTCAATCAATGCGACCGCGAGCGCTTCGGCATCGTTGAAGTCGCGAATGATCACCGGGGCTTCATGCACCTGGGCGCGCTGGGCCGCACGCCAGCGGCGTTCGCCAGCGACGATTTCAAAATTCCCGGGATCGCTCCGCGTCGGGCGAACGATCAAAGGCTGAAGAATACCCTGCTCGCGGATCGAGTTGGTCAGATCGCGGAGCGCTTCATCGGCGAAGTGCCGGCGCGGCTGCAACGGATTCGGAATAAGGTTCGCAATCGGGACCATACGGAACCCGACAGCGGCTCCATGCGAGGTGCCTCGAGAATCAACCGGGCTATCCGCTGCCGCCGCCGCGGCACCGGCTGAAACAGCCGCGCCTGCTGGAATTGTTGTCCGAGTTGCCGGCGGGGCTTCGGCCTGGGGCACCGGGTCGGAAGCGGGTGCCGGACGGGCACCGGCATCGACCGCTTCTTCGGCCGCCGCGATATTGGTGCGATCCTCGCCGAACAAGGCCTCAAGGCCGCGTCCAAGCTGGCGCGGGCGGGGTTTTTCTTCACTCATCGGGATTCTCCTGTCGTACCGCCTTCAGGGCCAGTTGATGTGCCGTCTGATGGATCCGTTGATACACCGCCCGATTCAGCGGCATCCTGCCGGATCTCGGTGCTGGCAGCCTTGTCGCGCAGACTGTCCGGCACCAGACTACCCGTTCCGGTTGTGTTCGTGTCTTTATTCTTCTGTGCATCACGGCGGAGGACTTCGCCCGCCAGGTGAACATAAGCCTGTGATCCGGTGCAGGCGAGATCATATAACAGCACCGGCTTCCCATGCGAGGGAGCTTCTGAAACCCTTACATTACGGGGAATAACGGTATCGTATACCTTGTCGCCGAAGTAGCTGCGCACATCGTCCGACACCAGGGAAGACAGCTTGTTGCGGGTATCGTACATGGTCAGCACGATCCCTTCGAGTTGCAATTTAGGGTTGAACCGATCTGTTACACGATCAATCGTCCGCACAAGCTGGCTCAGCCCTTCAAGTGCCAGGAACTCGCATTGCAGCGGCACCAGTACCGTATCGGCCGCGACCAGACCGTTCAGGGTCAGCAGGCCCAGCGCCGGCGGACAATCGATTAGCACATAGTCGAACTGCGCCACGGCGCTGCGGATCGCATCTCTCAGCAGGTATTCCCGCCGGTCCATGTCGACGAGTTCCAGCTCGGCTGCGGACAGGTCCATCGTCGATGCCACGATGACGAGGCCCGGCACGGCTGTATCGATCAACGCCTGGTCGAGCGTGATCTCCCCGAGCAGCAGGTCGTAAGTGCCGGAGGTCCGGCGCGCGCTCTCAATTCCAAGACCCGTCGACGCGTTGCCCTGGGGATCGAGATCAACCACCAGCACCCGGCGCCCGACAGCGGCAAGCGCGGTTGCAAGATTAATCGCCGTCGTGGTCTTGCCGACCCCGCCCTTCTGGTTGGCAACTGCAATGATCCGGCCCGGCCGCACCGGAGACGCCTCAACCGCATCGTCAGCTGCCTTTTCCAACGGCGGAGGGGGCGCAGTCAACGTATCTGCCGGGGTATCGGGAAAGTCTTCTGCCATGAGTCTGGACCAGTTGTTGCTATTAGGGCCGGGATGCGTCCCCGGAAGCTGTTCTTGTCTATCCGGTCGCGCGCCGGTGCGTCTCCGCAGGCCGCACCTGTCAAGCGCCGGGCGTTAGCGTTTCTTCAGGCCCGTAATCCGCAATATACGGCTTTCGGAGCTGGTGACACTTTCAAATGTCTGGTGCTTTATTCTCCAGCGTTTCTCCGCCTCGGTCAATTCTTCCTGCCAGCGCCCGCCCTTCATAAACAGGCAGCGCTCCGCACCAAGCATATCGGCGATTGCACAGAGCTTCTCAAGCGGCGCCAGCGCCCGGGCAGTCAGAACATCAACCGAGCTTTCCACCGATTCGTGACGCTGCGGCCACCGTTCCCGCGCGACATCCTCGACGCGGGCGGTTGTGACCGTCACGGGCGCATTGGTCGCCGTCGCCACCTCGCGCAGAAAAGCGCTCTTGCGGGTGTGGGATTCGATCAGTTCCGTCGGCAGCCCCGTCACGATGGCAAGCACCAGGCCCGGGAAACCCGCGCCGCTGCCGATATCGGTGATTGACCGCGCATCATCCGGCAGGTGTTCGACTAGCTGAATTGAATCACGCATATGCCGGTCCCAGAGGTCCGGGATACTGTTGCGCGAAACAAGGTTGAGAGTCTGCTGCCATTCCTCGAGATGCGCCGCATAAATCCGCAGCCGTTCCATTGTTTCACGTGAAACAATCGCGATTTCTTCAAATTTTTCAGGTGTTAA